>Ga0208305_10001187_pt1 | contig 12565 bp, 11 predicted proteins | sample ColrivemetaGS741_FD_187605 | JGI IMG/M metagenome (GOLD analysis project Ga0208305, IMG submission 187605) | Estuarine microbial communities from the Columbia River estuary - Flood tide ETM metaG S.741 (SPAdes) (version 2) | ecosystem: Environmental > Aquatic > Marine > Intertidal zone >... | reverse complement strand
GGATTATGTCCGTAAGCGACCTTACGTTTGTGAATAACAACGGGACTTCTATCGAAGGGTTGTTACAGCATAATCTCACAGGGGTGGGAGGGGCATCAGGGTCGGCGCTGCTGATGGGGTACTATAACAGCGAACTAGAGAGATTACTTGGTAAAGGGGGGGACGGCGGGACCGGGGGTGCAGGACTTGCTATTGTTTGCCGAGGTATATCTTTCGGAGTGGGTGATAAGATAAACCTCTCGGGGACCGCAGGGACGGCAGGGACTTCTGAGGCTTTTAGCTCCCCCGGGTACACCACAACCTTTCACGCTACCCCCGGAATAGGAGGATCTCCCGGAGGCTGTATAATACTGATCGACGGCAGCATCTCCAGCGCTCCTGCCACCAGCAATTTTGTTCTGCAGAGAGGCGACACTCCTCAGGCTTCTGCCGACTATATTGTGCCTTACGACGAGTTTAAGTCCGACACGTACCCACCTCCTGTACCCGCTTCTCTCGCATTAGAGGCGTTCAACGACGTGACCTCTCAGTGGACTGGGTGGTACGGAGGAGCACATTTACTGATTAAGTGGATCGACGTGTCAGAGGCAGGGTATCAACAATATCAGGCGGACGAAATAAAAGAGGTTACCGGGTACGAAAATAAGCCAACCACATGGTCAGCTCTGATTGACGACGGTCTAAAGCCACAGGACGCGGCTGACGTTACCAAGCTGTCTCACACGTTTACCTTCTACTACCAGACGGCACAAGACGCCACACCTACCCCAGATCTTATTGCCGGGGATGGCACGTACAACTTTTCCACAAAGGCGGTTACTCCCCCAGCAGGATGGGGTCTGGTTGCCCCAACTTCAGGGGCAGGTAAAGTCTGGGCGGTGGTTACCACTTTCCACGCCCTGACAGCGGCGGCCACTACTGACGATGGAACCAATACCTTTACTGCCCCCTTTAGCGGCTACAGTTTGGGGGCTGACGTAACAAAATTACTGAAGTCTGCTATTTTCTATTACCAGACTCCTCAAGCGGCTACCCCCACGGCTCTGACTACCGGCTCTGGCACGTACAACTTTTCCACAAAGGTAATGACTCCTCCGGCAGGTTGGGGGCTCTCTCCTCCGACGTCTGGAAGCGGTAAGGTGTGGCAGGTAGAGACCACTTTCTATGCCCTGACAGCGGCTGCGACTACTGACGATGGAACCAATACCTTTACCTCACCGGTCAGCGGTTACAGCTTAGGGGCTACACAAGGGGCCACATGGGGAACCGACGTCAACAATCGCCCGGCAGAATTGACGGACGGCCGTATCCCTGCAGCACTGACTTCCGCTGGTTACTTGTTAACAGGCGCTTACTTTGGCGGGTCTACTATGTCGGTAGAAGACCAGCTGTTGACTATCCCGGGGGCTCAATTATCTAAGAACCCTGAATTTCGTAACGGGATTTCAGGTTACTCTGTGTATGACAACGCTTCTACAGGACTAATAACCCTCTCTGAGGTTGCTGATGACCTTGCACCAAATGGCAGCGGTAAAATACTTAGGGTTACTCGTGCATCGGGTACTGGCACTTCACCCGGATTAGGTGGTTTTGCGCAACTACTTAATGGCCCCGGGGAAACTACTGCTGGCCTGCCGAGTATACCCGGGAGGTATGCGGCCAATACTAAACTACTGTTTAGGATGTGGTGTAAGTTTCCTGTGGGATATAATATTCGAGAGCAGTCTAACGCTACAGGTGGGGGAACCCATACGTGGCTAACCTCCACAGCGGGTACGGGGGACTGGGCACTATACGCAGGTATACGCACAGTTGGGACTACTACGCCGTGGAACAGTACAGGCCACAAATCCTTGTCTGGACCAACCACTGGGTATGTCTGGGACATAGCGTCCTATGACCAGATCGACATTACCTCTACCGCCTCGCAGTTCTTGGGGTCAAACTTATTTGATAGCGCTGGTAATTTATTATCTGATTCTTCTGTTTTAAACATAAATGCAACTTGGGCTAATATAGCGGCAAATGGAGGAGCCGGTATACCGGCAGCAGGGGCAACAGTTAACACAGGAGCTTTGGCCAACTCGTCCCTACCTGAGTCTGCGGTTACCAACGCTAACGTGTCTTTAACAACTTCAGGGTCGTTAACTGGTGCTGGCGGAGGGACAATAAACGCGCTGAACCTATTAAACGGCCCAGCGCAGGCAGGGGCGGATGTGACTGGCAGTAACACCTCCGCAGATACCGCCGCAGTCGGCGGCATTGCTGCCGCAACAGTGCGCGATAATGCAGCAAACGCAAAAACCGCTGTAGATGGAATGAGCAGTGATCTCATCTTCTCTAGTGCTGAAAAAGCTACTTATCGTCTGCAATGGGAAGGGATGCAGGCTAATTACTTCAATATTATCGCACAGGCAACCACTTACGGTATTCAAGCAGAGACAGCGTTCACAGACTTCACTACTGCTAGGAACAATTTAAGCACTTACCTGTTTACCACTCAGAATATAGACGCTGGGATCGCTACTGCTATTACCGGTGATCTATTGGCAGTGTATACGCAAGCGTTCTACGAAAAAATGACCTTGGCGGTTAACAGACTGACTAACACCAATAGCAGTATCGACCTAGATGCCGTAACAGGTATGAAAGTTATCCGAGTTAAGCAACCTGTTGGTGCGGTAATGAGCATGAGTGGCAACCCTATTACGGGGGCTATTATTGTCACCTTGCCGGTGGGTTGGTCTGCCAACATGGTGCGTTTTGCCATCGATGTTTACAACTATGGCGGTAGTAAGTCATTCACCTTAAACGTAAGTGGGTATACTTACCCCGGCAGCGGTGCCGGTGGTTACTGGGTAAACACAACCGCTGATATCGTCGGTAATCTAGCCTCTGATAACCGCGTTAGGTTTATGTACAACAATGTTACCAATAAGGCCGTAATTGTTATTGGTAGCGTAACAGCGGACGGAACCGCGTCCAGCTGGACGCACCCAAGTGCCAGCGTGCGTGACCTTCATGTTTCTTGGAACGGTGGACCCACCACTATAGCTCAATGGGAAAGTGGTTGGGGTATACACATATCCGATAGCCTAACGGACTACCCATTGAGACCGGCGGCAAACCCAGACTATTCTGATGCGTTGTTGGACGCGGCTAACCTTAAGGGAGAGGGTCCACTTGCTAAGTCTGACTTAACTGAGGCTCAGGTTACTAATGCTAACCTTGTATTGAACTCTAACGGTACTTTGTCTGGAGGAAGCGTCAGCTCTGCGGCTATAAACGCCCTGAATTTACTAAATGGGCCAGCGCATGCAGGGGCTACCCTCGGTTCAACAGTAGCCCAACTTTCTGGGTCTTTTGACCAAGTAAAGTGGGATTCTGTACTGGGGTCGGCAAAAATAAAGACCGCTCAGATAGAGCTTTTAAACGTTACTAATGCACTGCTAGCAGCGGATATAAGTGCTGATAAAATCACTGCAGGTACTGTAACAGGTAGAACTATCCAAACTGACGTATCTCCCAATAAGCGTATGGAGATGTCATCAACTACTGACCATCTTCGATTCTACACAGATGCCACAACTGTGTACGCGGAGATTGGTTATAAGCTTGACGGGACTGACTATGTGGTCGGAGACTTTGGAAATACTTCTGCTGCAAATGCCGCTGTTGGGATACGCGCTAGATCTTACAATAAGCATGCTATTTCGGCTTACAGCCTTAATGGTTACGCTGGCTTCTTCCAAAGTGCTACTGGCGATGGTATATCGGTAACAGGTGCTGAAATTGGTGCAAGATTCACATCCACAGCTAGGCAAGGTATTATTTCGCAATCAGGATTAGACGATGGAATATGGGGGGTGGCTCTAACTGTTGGAAAGGTTGGAGTATATGGAAATGGGCCGGGGGCTGGTGTAGGCGGCTTTTCCTCTGAGGTAGGTGTAAAAGGCGTATCTGCCAAGATTGGCGCATATGGGTATAGTACTGGTGTAGCAGGGATAGGCTTGAAGGCGGAAAACGTAGCCGCTACAGGAACCTCTCTACAGATAGTACCGGACGTATCAAGTGATACCCCTTATGCTAGTTCTCCCGCAGGTTCTGTGCATATCCCTAACAATCAAAACTATGCCACGCTGAAACTGAATGGTGTGAACAGAAGATTGGCGACGGATGTTATCACTTGCAGGTTGAACAGCACAGGAACATCCCTAGTGGGAACTACTGGGCAGCTAGTCGGATTCGGCTACGCCCGGTACGGTCTAGGCATCTACTATATTGAAGTTCCCGGCTGGGGCGCTGACTTTACAATCAGTATACAGGTATCCCGCAATACATATGCGTATCCTGTGGTCAGCTATAGAAACCCCACAACAGGTTACTTCGAGTTTAAGTTGTTCGACCCGGTTACAGGCGGGGGCGTTGACTGCAATACTGAAATAACATTAGTGAGAGATTAACGATGGGACAATTAAAAGTAAGTGAGTACGATGAGATCGCTTTAGCGGCTTTCTTAGAAGAGAAGTACCTAGGGCTGTGGCATGGTAAGGTTGATGAAGAACTTGATACTAACGTGATTATTATCGACTCCGTCACCCAAGTTGAGCTAGATGCCGCCGTAGCGGCATTTGACTTTACTGCAGCATCCGCCGCAGTAGCTGACAATGTCAGAGTCTCGGGTATCAAACAAAAAGCAAAACAAGTTATCTATGCCGAAGTTCCTTTAGAGGTTCAAATCAATTCACTCAGGAGACTATTTGAGTTGATAGAGCCTGCCTTAGACCTGTCCGGACTTAGCTCATCGAGCTTATCCGAAATAGAGTCTTTAAGGGCTAAGGGGTTGAGAATCGACGCCATAAGGAGTTCCAGCAATGCTGCAGAACTGGCTGGCACACTGCCAGATCAGTTTAATCCGTGAAGCCTGTTGGTGCATTGCACCAAGGGCGGCGATAACGTACACTTCGTAAAACGGGCTACAGCCCTAACACTACCGGGAACCCCTATGCCAACCTTTGCTCTAAGCAGCTCCTCCTCCCGCAGAATGAAGGACGTCCATCCAGACCTACAACGTGTGGCCATCCGGGCTATCCAAATAACCAAAGTCGATTTTGGAATCCCTGAACACGGGGGCAAGAGAACGGCCCAGATCCAGAACATGCTGTATAAAACGGCTAACAAGTACAAAGGTCCTGACGGGTACGAAAAAATAGGGAAGCACCAGACAGGACACGCTCTGGACTTCTACGCTTACGTCGACGGCAAGGCTAACTGGGAGGAGGTTTACCTTGCTCAGGTAGCCTGCGCGTTTTTCCAAGCGGCGATAGAGTTGGGGGTTAAGATCGGATGGGGTGGGCTTTTTAGCACATGGTCTGACATGCCCCATATTGAGCTGGTTGATTCATATGTTTAGCGCAGTAGGTGGATTTGTAGGGAGGTTGTTTGGCAGTAAAGAGGCAGGCAATCAGTTGATAGATTCTGTTGCTTCTGGCATCGACAAAATATTCTATACTGACCAAGAAGAGGCAGAGGCCAAAGCCAAAGCCAAAACTGAAGCCATGACCGTGTATATGGGGTGGCTAGAGTCAACCACAGGGTCTCGTTTGGCTAGACGAATGTTGGCCCTAGGGGTATCTGGTATATGGGGTCTTGAGCATTTGACCTCAGTAATTTTATCGGTGGCCTCAATTTTTGCTGATGACTCGGGGGCGGTCACTGCCGCCAAATTGACAGAGGCAAGCGATAAACTGGCTGGGCATGCCTTAGACAATAATGCACTGGTAGGCATTGTCCTTTTATTTTACTTTGGCGGGCCAGCCGCCATAGACGGGGTAAAAGGGCTAGTCATGAAATGGACCAATAAGGGGGCGGCATAACGTGGCAGACTCACAACAAGAAAAACAAATAATACAGCGCAGGGTAGAGAGGTGGCACGTGGGCAAAGAAGTATCCCTTATCGGTCTGTTGGCGTTTGTCATACTGATCGTTACCCACATCTTTACTTACGGTAAGTATGTTCAGGACGCTCAAAATTACCGAGAGGCTAATGATCTCAGGTTTTCAGAGTACATTAGAAACAGCGATGAAAAATTTACAGAGTACATAAAGCGCAGTGACAAAAGATTCGCTGAACACCTAGCGGACGAAGAAAAGTCGGATAGGATCATGTTATCTTATATAAACGAAAGAACCTCAGACCGTATCAGAGCCGCCACCGTAGCGGAACAGTTTAAGGCTGTAGAACGGGAGTTCAGGGTTGTGGAGGAGAAGTTTAACAACCGAGACATACAGATAGCCAACATGGGAGGTAATCTTCTGGATATCAAAGCGGCTGTATCAGAGATAACTCAATACTTAAGGCAACTGCCTAACCCCTCCCCTTCCCCCTGACCCTATACCGGAGATCTTTAATGAACGTAGATTTAAACCTGTTAATCGACTTGGCCTTGTTGGCCGTACAAATCTCTTGGTCGGTACTTAACTGGGCGTGGAATAACGTATTGATGGCAGGCCCGCTGTTGCTGGCTATGTATCTTGTTCTTATGAGAGTTTGGCTGATGGCAAAAGGCCAGTGGTGGGAGCGCCCGTTCAAGATCGTCGGGGGAATCATCTTTCTGCCGCTTGATGCGTTTGTAAACATTGTAGTCTGTACCCCTTTATTTCTGGATGCGCCAAGATACCTGTTTGTAACCCACAGGATGGGGCGATACAAAGAGACTCGCGGCATTCCTTCTAAGTGGGGTGTTCATGGCGGGTGGCTCAGAGCATGGCGATACTGGTTTGCGGTAAAGCTCTGCAATATCTTAGACGTACCACAGCAACGGCTGACCGGTACTAATCATTGCCAAGGCTGAGCCGTCTCTGAACTTTGTTTTGCGGCTTTTCTTTTTAAGTCCTATACTCTGGCACTAGGCTACGCTGGCCCACATTTAACCATACAAACAGGTACTGAATTATGTCTATGACAAACGGCTTTGAAACAAAAATGTTATCTCTTCTTTTTAATAACTCTGCCGCAGGGAATGTGGGAGACGCGGCTGGCCTTCCTGCTTCGGTGGGCGCTGGCAGCTTTTACGTCTCCCTCCACACCGCCGCTCTGGCCGATACAGATGCCGTGCAGACGGCCAGCGAGTGTGCTTACACTGGCCCTTATGCCCGTGTCGCTGTCCCCCGGTCCGCAGGCGGCTGGACAGTTGCCGGCAGCACCGTCGACAACACTGCACTGATCACCTTCCCTGCCGCGACCTCTTCTGAGAACGTAACAGACTTCGGTATCGGCTTTGCGGCGTCAGGAGCGGGAGAGCTGCAGTTTTACGGGACTTCAGCTCTGGCAGTCTCCAACGGGATCACTCCTCAGTTCGCTATCGGGGCTTTGAACATTACTCTAGACTAATGGATACACTGCTCACCAAGCAAAGTATCTCGATTTATACCGACGGCCCTACGGTCGCCTTGCGTATAAATCGATCCGTATACCCGATGCCTTATTCTCAGGTGTTCAAGGTAGCGCAGGGGCTGAAGGTAGCCTCCAGTGAGGCCATGAGGATGGCCGGGGAATCCAAAGATACTTTGCAGCGCCTTACTCAGATCGAAGAGGACCCTGTCATACCGACGGGGTATATCGATAAAGTTCTAGTGCAACGATACGACTGGACCGTGCGGTTTGACGGTGAGCAGGTTTATTTAATGTTGGGCGCAACTGAGATAGGATTCCATTTTACCACAGCGGTTACCATGGCCACATGGCTGAGGGCTGCTGGACATCAAGCCAAAACATGGGCAGGCGACGCGAGTCGACAGGTCAGTGGGTTTGGGATTCTGAGCGACGCAGAAACAAACTACCGGCTTAACCGGTGAAACTTTTACCTTAACGAGGAACTGAAATGAATTATTCAGTATTAGCAGCAGAGCTGGCTTTACCAGCTTACACAGGGCTGTCGCATCAAGCGGCAGCCGATCTTTTGAACGTGGCCGATATATCCCGTACTCGGGAGTCCATGTCAGGCAGTGAGTTCTTCTCGGCCACAGACCCTGCACAGTACGGGGCTTTGACCGACTCCAAGAAACAGCAATGGCTGTCTTTTTGCGGGATTGATTCACATAACCCTGTGAACAACGGAGTGGCACATCAGTTTGTGGTTTACATATTCACCAGTGGCGCCACTATCGCTAATCTGGCCGCAGCAAGAACTGAACTTATTTCCCGAGCTACTGAGCTTGGTCAACCCACTGTGTTCGCAGGACACGTAGAACAGGCGAGGACTTTGTAATGTCTAAATATAAAAGCGCGCAAACTATTATTCTCACAGGTGCGGGCACTCTGGCACCGAATATCATGTCCTCCGCTTCAAGTTTAGTGAGCACCTCAAGGTCTTTTGCTGACTTCGTGCTGGCATGTACCTTCAATGTCAGTGTTGTGGCCGGTAAAAGTGTGCATCTCTATCGCAGGGATAAGAGCATTGTCGGGGCTAATGACGCTCCAGTGCCTACCCTGACAAGCTATGAACATAAGTACGTTGGAAGTTTTCCTATTCAGTTAGGCACGTCTATTCAGTATATCCCTTTGAACGGGGTTGCCATTCCGAATGCCTGTGAGTTTTACCTTAAGCAGGATTCAGGGGAGACTATGTCAACTGGGTACTTGCTGCATATGACTCCGTGGGATTGGGCACCACCAACCGCATAAAGGAGAATTGATATGACAGTGCTATCAAAAGCTGCCTTACTTGCAAATTTTGCCGATAATCGCACAGGTGACATATCGGAGCAGATGCTGCGCGATTTTGTGGAGACTATGAACCCAGCTTATGGGTCTATGTATATCAGCACTCCGGTACTGACAGACATAACTACGCAAAACGTATGGCAGAAAGCGGCTGGTACTACTACTGATGTGAATCTTAATCGCTTCAGTGGTAAGACCCTCCTGACAGTAGATAACCGCCTGCAGTATATCGGTACTCCTGATATACACGTTCACGGTGTTGTAGACTTTTCTAGTATCGCCTCTAACTCCAATAAAGACCTTGAGTATGGGGTGGCACTGAACGGTACTATTATTGCTCACTCAGTTAATAGGCGTACCCACGGTAATACCGATCACGGTATTGGCGCATGTCACTTCGATACAATGCTGAGCACGAATCATTATCTGGAGATCTATGTGCGTAATCTCACTGACGTAACCGACTTAACTCTGGTACATGCTTATATGTTTGTTATGGGAATGCTGGTGTAATCATGGGAATATTATCCGGATTTAGCACGGGTTTTAGCTCAGGCTTCTCCGGTGCTCCCAAAGAAGGTTTCTTCCTACCACCAGAAATGACCATGCCGGAGCTGCTGGATGTGGGTCGCAAGCCTACGGGGAATGTTGATCTGGGCGAGAACCCGCTCGGTATTGAGTTTGCCCATCTATGCAGAAGTTTTTCTGATGATGTGGCAAGCGCTCACCCTTGTGTAACAAATACAGGCTACCCCGCAGTAACTCCTGAAGGACTACTCTTCGATGGGACGCAGATTATTGCCAGTGATGCTGGCGGCTGCTCTGGTTTTCCACAGGTATGTTTTGGTAGATTTCAGGTGAATGTTGCAGGGGTAGGCGCAACCTTACCAATCACCACCGGTAGATACTCTACAAACTATGGGCGAGGCTTCGGCTTCAACGTGGGGTGGGGCAGAGTATACGGTCAAATTAATTTCGGGGCGCAAGTTAGTATGAACCCTAGTGTTACCCCCTTTCCTGTATTGGGAGCATTCTATACTGTAGTTCTCATAGCACGAGATGCCACCACAAATGAGATGTATGTAGACGGGAAGCGATATACGACCTCTGACGACGCATCAAATAATGGAGGCGACTTCACACGCACGGATAGTCTTATTATAGGAGGTGCTCCGACAGGATCTCCGGTTGGTGGATTTTGTCCCGACATCAGCAACCCTTACGACGGGGTAGTGGAGTTCGGAGGATGGGCTTCTAAAGGCTGGTCTGCAGCGGAAGTTTATGAATTCAGCAAGAACCCCTATCAGTTTCTCAAGCCAGCAGGCTCAACAGCAGCCCCAATCTTCATGGAAGACGAGAATAAGCCCGATGGGTTCTTTGTGCCAACTATCCCAGAGATGTTGGATCAGGGTAGGAAGCCAGTAGGAAATGTTGAGATCGACAGGGCTACCCCATTAGGGCCTTTTGTATCCGATACCTATGTGAATCAAGCATTCTCTCCCACTAGAAATCTGGGTCAAGGGCTATTCCCAAAATCCTTTGCCCCTCTTGGTACTTCACAGACTTTCAAAGGGCCTATGAGCTACGAAGGACTACAGTCTGGGTTTGATACTTCATTGCGTCCATTAGTCCCCCCATTCACAATGCACTGTCGTTTCTATAGACAGGGGGCTTGGGGAGGCGATCTTTCCACAATCTTTGGTTTCTTAGGTGCCGCAGGTACACAGGTCACAGTTGAGGCAGGGAAATATGGACACAGAGTTAGGGTGCGTACTGAGTATGTAGGGTTCGCCTTAACAAGTTATCAGGATGGAGAAGGGTTTGTAGTAGTAACCTCAGGTACTGGTGGGCATGACATTCCTGCAGATATGTTCATAGTATGCAAGGCAACTAATGACTGGGAAGTGCGTTTCTATTTTGATGGTAAACGAGGGGAAATAACAACGTCAAGTGTGGATATCCCTTTGAATGTTGGGTATTCAAGTTTCTGTTATGGGTCAGTGGGTGTTGGTGTTGGTGTGCCAGTTGAGATTGGCTCACACTTTACCAAGGCATTGAATATGGCAGAGACGGACTCTCTGGCAGCCGACCCATATCAGTTCCTCAAACCAGTAGCAGGCACAACCCAGCAATCAATTGTCTACCTGCGTGATCTCATGGCTCCTCCGTTGCCGACTCAGTTTATCGTTGGGGACGGCAGGGTGCAGGCTCCTGAGATGTTGGAGAACAGGAAGCCAGTGGGGAACGTGGAGATTGATTGGGGCAGTCCTTTAACTTCTGGGCTTACCTCCTTCAATCTGATGCGTAGCGATATTGATGATTTGGTCACTGGCGGTAGGTTATTGCGAGATGTGCAATACTCGCGGCATGAGGTAAAAAATTCTCAGGAATCTTTGTTTATACAGCAGACAGGAACGGGGTCTTTAGTAACTGTAGATAAGCGGGTATTAACAGATGGGGTTCCTCACACAATGCTATGTTGTGTATCAATGGATACTGTCGCTAGTACTGGGGTAAATGGTTTTTATACTGAAGCAGACAGTACGGGGCATCACATACTAAGAACATTAAGCGCAACCTCATTTGAATTTCTAATAAACGGTTTAACTAACGATAGAGTTAGCCATACTTTTTCGCCGACAAATGGAAAGCCTTTTGTAGCCGGAGGATCATGGGCTGGATCAGGATCACCGTTGAATGTTATTACTTATGATGAAACTAACAAACTTAAGCGCACCATTAATGGTGCATCGTCCACAGGGACTTTTCAAGCTGGCAATCCTACATATTCAAGCGCTGACGGCTGGGCTGGGGCATCACATAGCAACTATTACTGGTTTGCTTGCTGGGAACGGGTACTTACAGATGTCGAGATAGATCATTTTATCCGAGACCCCTACCAATTCCTCAAGCCCAAGACTCCACCATTCTTGCAGAACATCAAGAACGATGATGAGTTCGTGCTGCCGGATGCGCGTCATGAGATGCCTGAGATGTTTGAAGAGGGCAGGAAACCGACTGGGAATGTGGTTATAAATACAAACAGTTCATTGTCAAAAGGATTAATTTCTTATGGATTAGGATTGTATGACTTAGTAACAAAAGACACGTTAAACTATTATTCAAATAAAGCAGATCAAGTTGCTGATTATTTGAGTTTTAACTCGCCCAGAAATGCAGAAACAATATTATTAAGTAATCTTGGTAATACAGCATTTAACGGTTGGACTGAGGGGTTTTTGTACGTTATAGCGAGGTATAATGGCGCGTCAGATAGCACTGACGAGGACACGATAATTGGTCAGTGGTCTAATTTACAAGCTATAAATGACCAGAACGCAGAGCGATATTTCATGCGCTACGACAGCACCGCGAATGAATTGGACGTTGTCGCATCAGATGGAACAACACGAATCATATCCGCATCAGTTAGCATAAAAGATGGAGAATTCCATCAAATTGGATTACTCCATAGAGGGGGTAAAATATATCCTGTTTTAGATGGTGATGTATTGGGCGCGGGTACTGCATGTGGCGCTATTAAATCAACATCACATAGCAAAGTACCAGAGATTATGGGAGGACACCAAGCAACTGGTAATACTACGGTAGATGCACCGCGATTTGATCTCAAGGCATGGGGAATTTACAATAGGGGCTTAAGCGACTCCGAGTTGATGCAATTATACAGGCATCCATATGGATCAGGCGATATGCCGCTACTAATCCCCGCTTAACATGAGGAGCAGACATGAGAGCAAGTAGATTCTTTCTGCCGACGAGGCCGAGCGTTGCGGCTGAGGTAGGAGGAACGGGGGCTTTATCTGGCACCTGTAGTCT
>Ga0208305_10001174_pt1 | contig 12624 bp, 5 predicted proteins | sample ColrivemetaGS741_FD_187605 | JGI IMG/M metagenome (GOLD analysis project Ga0208305, IMG submission 187605) | Estuarine microbial communities from the Columbia River estuary - Flood tide ETM metaG S.741 (SPAdes) (version 2) | ecosystem: Environmental > Aquatic > Marine > Intertidal zone > Estuary... | reverse complement strand
TTAGATTAAGGAGTGGTAATTTTGACTCCGGTTGGACTGGTTACGCAGCAGGCTACAATTTTAGTTCTAGTTTTGAATCTGGTGGTTGGTTTGGAGGCGGCGGGGGTAGCTACTCTTCAGGCACTATGCCTTACTCCGCTAAAACAATTAACTTACAAAGCAATGCTTATATACTTGCAGATTCGACGAGGTACGACTAATGGACAGCGAAAAAGTTTATATAAATGGTGGTGAAATATACAAAGACAACGAAATAAAAACTCTGGGAGCTAAATACAGTTTTAACCCTGAAGGTGATGGCTTGTTTCCGTTTACAAAAGATGTTAGCGAAACGTACCCGCAAGGTAAAAAATATATTTTTACTAGGGAGTTTAAAGACTACTTTCCAATGGATGTAAACAATGAAGGAATTGATATATCCTCATATGACTTGTGCCCTAGCGTTGATTTATGGATTGCATTAGGCGCTCCTGCAGAAGGAGAAACTAAAAACTATGATTTGTTTTTTGCAGTGCAGAGTGTGGAAGAACTTAAAGCAGCGGCCGTTTATTACAAACTACCTTACCCAATCACTAGTGAAATAGAAGATTTAATAACTAATGCGCCAAACACAATTCATTTTTGGAAAGCGGATGACATTTGGGTTGTTCCTGCTGGAGTTCAGTATAGAAACGGCGTTGCCACTCTTTTAAAATTATACACATACCCTACAGACGTGCCTGGTTGGAAGACTTGGATGCTTGGGAGCTCTTATGTAAATAATGGAACTGTCCACGAAAGCGGAGGTATATACCATCAATTAACTGGTGGGCACGGTAAAGAAGGGTACATCTTACGGGGTAAAGGTAGCCATCAAAAAGCAGAATCTATAGTTAGCTCGGTAGATGGTGAGTCGTCAACAAACTACACTTTTACTAAAAGAGACGAAGGTGGAGACCCTGTTATTATGTGGCAAGGTGAGGTTACAGACTCTAAAACAGGGAATAAAAAAATTAAACACTATAAGTCCACTAAAATGTTTAGAGAGGTTATGTGTAATCTGACTTCAGGAGATAACCTTGAAACATATGACCTTTGTCCGGATGTTAACTTTTGGCTGGGACGAAGCTTTTATGACGACGGCAGTGAAGACGAACTATATTTTGTTGCTGAAAATTCAGCGCAATTAGACAAGGTTGCTGACTATTATAGTTTGTCTGTGCCATACAACGATAGTTTAAAAGCTAAGTTAGACAATGAACCTGAACTACTTAGAGTTCGTTACTATGATATGTTAAAACTAGGAGAAGGTAACTTTGTACCTATTGTTGCAGCTAGTGTTGTGATAAAAGAAAATGTAGCTGTTAAAATAAAATTATATGAATTCACCAGAGAAGTATGATATATAATAAGCTTGAAGTAGGTGTACATGCCTTTAATCTTTGACGATAAAGAACGAGTAGGGGCATGGGTTGCCAAACAAGTAGTACAGGAGTCTGAATGGGGTTCGTACTACGCCATGGGCGCTGAAGTAGACGGTCAAATAGTAAGTGGTATTGTTTTTAACAATTTTAACGAATGCAACGCCACTGCACATATCGCTTGCAGCAAACCCAATAAACTGTTTTTGGAGCTTCTCGATCATGCGTTTTTATATGCTTTCGAGACTTGCAAATTGAGACGGCTTACTGGGTTAGTAGAAGCTGACAACTCCAAAGCATTGAAATTAGATACGCATATTGGTTTCGTAAAAGAATCTGTTATGCAAGAAGCAGGGTCAGAAGGACAAGACATGGTAGTTCTAGTTCTATGGCCTCAAAACTACCGCAGAGGAAAAAAGCATGGGCAAGAAAAGTAACGACGCACCCGATTACACTCCGTTAGCCAACGCTAGTGCAGCAGCCAACGAAAAAATGACGGCCCTAGGCCAACAACAACTAGATTTCGCAAAGCAACAATACGACGAAAACAACCCAATGATGCAAGAGATAGCTAAGAAACAAGGCTTAGCGATGGATCAGCAGTTGGCTCAAGGTAAAGATTACTACGATTACAACAAATCAACATTTAGACCGGTAGAAAAACAAATGGTTGCAGATGCTCAGTCGTTTGATACAGACGCATATCGTAATCAATTAGCCACAAGAGCTGCCGCTGACTCGGGAATAGCATTTAATAGAACAAGACAAGCTCGAGAAAGAGCAATGGCAGGTATGGGAGTGAATCCTAACTCAGGTAGATTCCAGGGTATGGCTCAACAATCAGGACTTATGCAGGCAGCTAATAGAGCTGGGGCTATGACCGGTACTAGAGAACGAGCACAACAAACAGGATACGCACGTAAATTAGACGCTGTTGGAATGGGTCGTGGTTTATCAGGTGCATCAACCGCAGCATACGGTAGTGCTATGGGCGCAGGTAACTCAGCGGTGGGTAATTACGGCGCAGCAGGGCAACAGTACATGGGCGGTATGGCTCAAGGAGCAGGTACTATAGGTTCTGGCCTCAACATGCAGTTGTCCGGCCTTGGTAATGTACTTAATTCTCAAACTCAAATGGCAGTAAATGCTGCAGACAATAGTTTCTTAGGTAATGTAGGCGGAATTATGGGTGGCGTAGCTGGTATGGCTACTGCTTTCCCTAAAGCCGGATTATGGTCGGGGTGGGTAGGATGATAATATCTGATAGAAGACTTAAAGACAACATTGAATTTGCTGGTGTTGATGATGTCACAGGCTTAAACCTTTATGACTTTAACTACAAATGGAATCCTAAACGCTTTAGAGGTGTAATGGCGCAAGAGGTTAAGGAGATGTACCCAGAAGCAGTATATGACTCTGGTGCAGGTTGGATGGGAGTCTACTACGATAGGTTAGGCATTCAAATGAAGGAGATACACTAATGGCACGTAAATCACCATGGCAACAATTTTCAGATAACTTTAGTTCTGTGTACGGAACTTTTCAAGATTTAGGTAGAGGGCTTGAAACTTCTAGAGTAATGAACGAAAAACCAGAAGAAGAGATGGTGCAAGAAGGGCCTCGTAATTCTTATCAACGCGCAACAGGTAAATATACTTACGGTGGTAAAACGTACGACAAAGAAATCACACCTGATGAACTTAGAGGTCTTCAGTACAATAGGCTAGGTGATGTTATGGCTAAGTATGGCGACCCTACAGGGGCTATGCAGATGCGCACGTCAGCAGCAAATATTGAATCTAGTCGTGCCTCACTCGAAGCTCAACAAACAGCTAATGAAATAGCATTAGGAACTAAAGAGGCAGTAATAAAACTTGCTTCTCTTAAAAATGCAAATCTAGAAGCTAATACTGCTAATACTATTGGTAATACTGGTCTTACTAAAGCAAATCTTGATCTTATGCGCGCTACAATGGGTGACAAAGTTGCACAAGAGACTCTTAAAACGTTAGGACTGCAATGGGACAATAAGTCAAAAGAATACAAAGCCATAGTAGAAGAAGCAACAATGCAAGATAAAATTGACATATCTGGAATATCAGTAGAGAGAGCCCAAGTCGACCTTGCTAATGAAAAACTAAAAGGAGAAGGCTACCGAATCGACAACGACGGTAACTTAATTCAACTAGGTGTTGATAGAGCGACCCAGAAAGACAAAATTACTATGTCTGGACTAGAAGTTGAAGGTAAAAAACAATCAAATATAAACGCAGCTCTATACGGCACTGGGCTAAAGCTAGATAATAGAGGTAAACTAGTTTCTGCAGAAATTGACGAAGCTACGCAAGAATCAAGCACATCTGCGATAGAAGCGAAAAACCGAGCAATAATGGACACAGCTGCAGCAGAGAGTACATCTGCTAGGCTCGAAAACAACGCTAATTTAAATTTGACAGAGTATAGTCAAATCATGAAAGACGGCGGGGAGTTTACAAACAGAGATGGTCAAAAAGTTAGTGGTGTGGAATGGCTTCGAGAAAATTGGACAGGTGATGAAGCTACCAAAAAAGTAATAGACCGCCTAGAAGATGACGAACTTAATACCCTAATGCGAGATGGCTCGGTTATGATGAAAAGTGTTGAAGGTACTCTCACTGGCACTACATCACTAGGCCAAGTTAAAGATAAATTAGAAAAACTAATAGATGACCAAGATAGTATTCCAGGGAACGTAAAAATTAGTCAGGGCGAAGGTGGAGCTGTCTTTTTACTTGAAAAAGATGCAGACGGAAACATAGTTAATGAAATAAAAGGTAAGGATTACGAAGAGTTTAAACAAAATTTACTAAGTGCTATGTCGCCAATGCGAGCTATAACAATGGCTAAAGCTAATGCTGATGTTGCCCTTGTGGAAGCCCAAGTTGCTGAACTTAAGAAAGTAGGGTTGGATGAAGGAGACGTAGAAAAATTATGGTTAGCGCACTACTCTGCTACGGAACTATCTAGGGAAGAATTCGGGCAAGAGCCTCTTACTATTGATGAAATTACACAACGAAAAATTAGATACTATCAAGGTGCAATTGCAGACGCTAAAACAAAGAAATCCGGCATTAGTAACGGTGATGGTGGATGGTCTAGTACTCAAATTTAAAGGAGCCCTGAATGGCAAGATACGAAGTTACAGCTCCTAATGGTAACAAGTACCAAGTTACAGCTCCTGAAGGGGCTACTACAACAGAGCTAAGAGAGTACGTAAAAAGAAACCACCCTAATAGTCTTTCAGGTGCTGTAGGTAAAAATTACGGCGACGACAATTACCAATATAAATCCGAGGAGCCTAGTTTTGGGCGTAAAGCTTTAGATATTGGTACTCAACTAGTTACAGGTACCGAACGAGCTCTAGGCTCTGTAATTGGCCTTGGTTCTTATCTCCCTGTTGTAAACAAATTAGCCGACCCTATAGCTAATTGGCTACATAAGAGAGCTGACTTTGTAGATGACGCGTGGTTATCAGCTCGCCAAAAAGAACTAAACCAAGAAATATCAACTAGGCTTGGAAACGTTATTGCTTCTCTTCCAGAAGATGCCGAGTTAGGCGATTATTTCGATGCTATGCTTGAAGGTGGAGGAGAAGCAGGTGACTTTATTCTAAACAATAAAGCTCAAGTTCTTAATTTAATTGCTCAATCTGTACCTTACATGGTTGGTGGCGGTGCAATTACTAAAGGTCTTAAAGGCAGTGCCGAGTTAATGGGATTGTCAAAAATTGGGGCAGTAAGTAAAACTGGCCAGGCAGTCTCCAAAGTACTTAAAAAACCTTACGTCGGTGCTGCAGTCGGTGAAGGTATGATTGTCGGCGGTGACTTAGTTACCCAGCAAATTGAAGCAACAGATTCTGTTGGTCAGTACCACGCTGACCGTTTAAAACTTCTCGGTGCTATCCCTACAACTGCAGGTATTTCACTACTTGGCGGTAAAGTTGCTAACCGTTTGAAACTTGCTGATCCAGATGTAGCTATCACAGGAAAAGTAGCTTACGGAAAAGATTTACTTTCAAAGCAACACATGGCTGGAGGGTTAGTCAGAAGAACAGCTTTAGGTGCTGCCGTAGAAGGTGGTGAAGAATTTCTGCAGTCGGGTACTGAAAAGATGTGGGAAAATGTTGGCGCTGGGGAGCACCCATTAGTTGGTATTGGTGGTGCATCTGTTATGGGTCTTGCCGCTGGTTCTGGGCAAGGTGGAGGAATTAACTTATTAGGCGCTACTGCTGACATTCGTATTAAGCAAAAAGAACAAAAACAAAAAACAGAACGAGACGCTGTAGACAAAAAGTATAAAGATTTAAAAGCGAAAAAAGAACAAGAGGAGCAAGACAAAATTGTTGAAACAACAGAGCAACAAGATTTGTTTGGCCAAAATGAAAGCCTTCTTAAAAATGTTATTGACCTAGTTGGAAATGACAACCTTAACATTGCAAAAAATATACCCGGAATTGATTTAGAAGTAGTTAGTAACTTAGAAAGTCCGTTAGACCAAGCAATGTATTACTTAGATGCACTAAAACGTTCACCTGACTTAACGTTTGAATCTGAGGATGGCAAGAGTAAAACTAATGCCGAAAACATTATTCTTAGTTTTGAAAAACACATAGAGGCGTTAGCCCCCGGAGTTTTAGCTGCAGAAGCACAAGCAGACCAGATACAGGCAGAGAACGAACTTCGTCGTAAACACAAAGCTACATACCCTAACGAAAAAGACTGGAAAAAACTAGTTGCTAGCGAAGACTTTGAGCGCGTACGTATCGACATTTCAGACCCAAACACTGAGTTAGGGCAGCTATTTATTGAATGGGTAGATAGTTCTGATGTAGAAATAGAGGGAATGCGTGATACCGAATTTGGCACTACTCTTCCTACTGAAGGAGCAGTTAAGCTGTTTATAAAAGACCATCCTGATTTGTTTCCTAAAGGACAACTTGGTTCGTACGTTGAAGCTCTTAATGACCATGCCCAGTTAGAAGAAAATAGAATAACTAGAAACCCAGGTGAAAACGACTACATTGCAGGTGAAATAGAAAAATTACTAGCAAGGCGTGCCCAGGCTTTAACCGACCTGAATCTACAAGAACTCAGGGCAATCGAAGATGAAGTAGCCAGTCAGCAAAGTCCAGTCTTTTCAGCAGAGTGGCTAGAAGCTAAACGTGGATTGACATTACAACCTAGTAAAGTAACTAAAGAAGTTGCGCCAACTGGTCAAGATGAAGTAGCAATAGATCCTGCGGAAGAAACAACAGAGGAAATAGTAACTGAAAGTGCAACAGAACAAGTAAGTGAAACGGGGCAAGAAGAATTAGACCTAGAAGAACAAGTAGAAGTAGAAGTTAAACCTAAGTATCCAAAAGCTCCTAAGAAACAAGAAAAACATCAGAAAGCAATTAAAGCATTTGGCGATAACTACGAGAAAGAATGGTTTGGAGCTAATGTAATAAAAAAAGTAGAGAATACTAGAACAAGTACAAAAGCTTTTGATAATTTCGTAGAGCTTCAAAAGTTTGCTATAGGTGAATGGAAACTGGCTAACGCTTTAGAAGATACTGATATGAGGGTTATAGGTCAAGTGCCTTTAGGGGGAATGAGAAGTGACACTTGGGAAGAAGCAGTAATACCTTTACTACTAAAAGCGGCAAACAGAGGGCAATTATCAGACTACGGTTCCTACAGTGTAAAAGGTGCTCCGCAAACTAAAGAAGGAAGCCAGAAAAAAAGAGTTCGAGGTGTGGACTATGAGTTAGACCATAAGTCTTTAACAAAAGCAGAAAAGAAAAAACTAAATAAAGTTTCTACAGCTAAGAAACCACCAGCGCTTAGTTCTATTATAGATTCTATAAACGAAAAAAGAAAAGCAGACAAACGCCCACTGCTGGAAGCTAAAACAAAGTTTACAATAAACGAACTAAAAAAACCTGACGAAAGTGTGGAAAGCACACAAGCAACACAAGTTTTCACTTGGTACAACACAGTAATTGCTGACGAACTAAAGCAATTAGGTATTAAGAACGCAGATGAGTTACTCTCAGACCGTAATGCAGGGAAGAGAATTAACGACGCAATAGTAGACTACAAAGAAAGACAGAGAAAGTTTGGAGAGTCTGAGCAAAAAGAAAAAGCACTTTACGAAAAATTAGCTCCAAAAGGAAAAGATACCCCTGCACTAAGAAAAGAAAATAAAAAAAGGTTTGCAGACGGTAGACCGCCATTAGTAAACAGAAACTATAGAGAAGCCGTAGAAAGTTTTTCTGAAAGAACAAAAGATAAAATAGATTCAGAAAGAAGTAACACTGCAACTGCTTCTCAAATAGAACCTGACGTCGGTTTGCAACAGTCAGCACCTGCAAGTGAAGATGAAGACTTTAGCCAATTCGACGACCAACAAGATAAAACTGAAGAAAAAACAATAATTAAAACCGCTGGCTCAAGTTCCACACAAACAGACCCGTTGTCAGAAGAAGAGAAAGCGTTTGTAGATGCAAAAGCTAAAGAAGATGACCCTGAGCAATTAGAGCAAATAGCAATTGTAAAACAAGAAGCTCTTGAGATAGTAGAAAAAGCTAATGCTAATAAAAAATTCCTAAAAGAACTTAAAAGGGAATGGACTAAACAGAACAAAGGGGACTCTAAGAAAGGTGAAATTGCTTACCTTCCCTACGACCAACAACCTATAGCAGTTCAAAACGCTTGGATATGGTCAGTTAACTTGGCTAATAGCGATAGAGATAGAAAACAATTAATACTAGCTAGAGAATTCCAAGACACAGTTACGGCTCACAGCAACAACATTAAAAAAGTAGGAGACAAACCTTATGAAAAAACCGACAGTATCCCAGAAGTTAAAGTCGCAGAACTGGCTAAAAAACAACGCGAAGCATCTGAAAAAGCAAGCAGACCTAGGGCTTCCGACGACAAAAAGTCAACAGGAGATGTTGAAAAAATTCTTTCCAAAGAGCTAAAGAAAGTAGGCGCTAAGAAACTTACAGATAGGCAGCGTGCAAATAAAATTAAAAAACTAAAAGCTAGACCTATAGTCGAAAGACAAGGTGAAAAGTACGTAAATATTCCTCTTGCTCTTAAAAGGCATATAGATTCTCTTGATGACGCTAGAGCTATTTGGGAGTACTCGGATAAAGAACTAGTGTTGCAAGCAAAAATAGCGGTTGTTAACATGCAAGAAAACATGTTAGATGACAAACGATGGACTAGACTTAAAGGGTCAGACCTTAACAAGTTTAACAGCCTTAAAGAGTTTATCAATAAGTACCAAAACAAAAAAGGTGGGGATGTACCAGACGAAAAGAAACTTCCAAAGAATTTAGATCCTGGTGTCATATACTCTGCTATAGCTGAACTAGCTGATGATGATGCTCCTAAAGTAGAACAAGTTGCAAGTATGTTCCGAACCTTAGTAGGAGAAAAATCATACCAAGCATTGCTAAAAGACGGAAAAATAAAATATCACGATACTCCAGCAGACGCGTTAAAGGCCTACAACGCCGCAAACAGGTTGCAACTTAAAGAAGGACGTTTTGATAATACTGGAGCTTTTGTTTCAACAGAAAAGGATGGATCACTTGACTCAATAGCTTTCATTTTATCCAACATGAGTAAAGATAGTATGAAACCAGTATTTATGCACGAGGTTGGCGGGCATATTGGTCTGCAAAGTATACTTGGCGAAGTGGGAATGTCTACACTCGCTAAAGAAATTAGGCGATGGTTTAGTGAGGCTGAGGCTATTTCTTCAGGTCAAGTTAGTGGTAAGCTTACTTTAGAACAAAAGATAGCTGTCAAAACTATGAAAAGAGTAAGACGCCATGCTAAGCTAGCAAGAAAAGAAGGAGAGCCTTTAAGCCAAGAAGAAAGAGACGCCGAAACAATAGCATATTTTATTCAAGGCGCTTGGGAAAGTGGAGTTAGGCCTAACAGTATGACTGCAGTAGGTAAAATTCTTAAGAAGTTCAGAGACGCTTTTCTTAAGTTTATGGGCTTGGCTAGAGTAGTTAGGAAAGGAAATTACAAAAGAAGCGAAAAACCAAATATAACTGCGCAAGACATTTCTGACATGGCTTGGGGAGCTGCTAAATTAAAACTAACACCAGAAGTAGGCTTTACATGGAAATCTCTTACGATGGGGCTGCGCTATTTTACTGGAAACTCAACCGACAATTTAATTTATAAAGCTGCTCGTGAAGGCCTTGTAGACCCAGTAGAGCTTAACCTTAAAAGATACGATAAAGAAGCTTGGGAAGACCCATTCAGGCCTTCTATGGATAAAATAATAAAACTAAAAAATGACGTTCGAGACCTGCGTGAACGTTACCAGAGGAACCCAAATAACTTATCCATGCGTGAGTTTAGAAAAATGTTGAAGTTAGAAAAAGACCTTAGACTTTATGCAGAAGTAGGAAGGCGTCACCAGGAAGCGGAATTAGTTCAATCCGAGAGAAGGCGTGAAGAAGAAGCTCAAGAGGCGAAACGTTTTCAAAAAGGAAAAACAAAGTTTGTAAGTAAAATTAAGCGTAACGTATCGGACGAAATGGCGACAATATTAAGCCAACGCGCAAAAGACAGAAAAGCTCAGTTGGATGCTGGAGTTATAAGCCAAGAAGAATATGACTTAGCGATTAAAGACATTGACTACATAACAGAAAATCCAGCTTTGTTTGAAGACACTGGCCAATATTTTCACGGCACTTCACAACCAATTGAGCAACTTAACTATGCCCCAGGGATGTTTAACATATATGGTAGTGGGTTGTACACAACTATGGCTAGGAGCATATCCTATAAGTACACTAAGAAAGGCAAAGGTGAAAATCCTACTGTGTATAGAGTTATAGAAAAGAACCCTGGCCCAACACTAAACATGGAATTAATTCCTGCTTCTTTTGCTAAAGAGGCTTTAGGAGACTTCTATACAGAGCTACGAGTGACTCCAGAAGAATTGAGTAAAATGTCGTTGCGCGAAGTTATAGATGAGTTTAGAAACGAAAGTAAAAACTTAATGGTTCCGTCGCATGAAGTTATTGAAACGGTAGATAGTATTTTTGATAAAGCATATCGCCAAGGTTATAAGAGCGTTACTCATTATGGTGGCAGACTTTCTGACGGCACTAAGCATAGAGTTAAAATATTTATACACCCTGCAGAAGACGTGACTCTAGAAGAAGATAGTATTTTCTGGGATAAGAAAATAGAAGAGAAAATAAGACGTGAACTACCTAAAAACGATAGAGGAAAATATATCCCTGCACCTGGCGTCTTTATCAAACTAGAAGATTATCCTCAATTCCAAAAAGACCAATGGGCTAAAGAGAAAAAACTTCGAGCTAAGTATGAGTCAGAAGTTGCTGAGCTCATGGAAAAAGCTAGAGAAGAAGGCCCAAGCCCGACATTGCAAATGTCTCTCTCAGAAAATGACAAAAACCGAAACAAAGAAGAAGGAGACAGGCTTGATAAGCATGTAGAAGAAAACTTTAACGAAGACATGAAAGGCATGTGGACTACCATGAAAGATGTCTCTTCGAAAGGAGCTCGTAAGTTTGAGTTTTTACACGACCAGATATACAGAAACCGAAAAGAAATGCCAACAGGAGTTGTAGTTGGTCAGGCTTTGCTTTCCCAAGAGCAACTAAGAAATGAAATCAAACAAACAGCTGATGACATTGCTGTTCAGGCTAGAAACTTAAAACCTTCTAGGTTATATTTAGTTAATAAAACACTTGCCTTTGGAACTATCGAAGGCCTATGGCCAGCAGACCCTAACACAGAAAACAAATCAGTAGCTAAAGGTAACGTAACTATTGATAAGGACTTCCAGAAATTATTTGAGAAAGAACTGAATGAGTCAGAGCAGAAAATAGTAATGGACGTGTTTAGGCATGGGATACATTTACTAGAAGAATACAAACACCATTTAGAAGCTACTGTAGGAAAAGACGCAGCGGGCTCTGTACTTAAATTGTTAGAAACGAAAGGCCCGTACGCTGCTTTACGACGTACTGGAGATCATACAGTCACTTTGAAGTCAGAAAAATTAATAGAAGCCCAGAAGAAACTAGAGAAGGGAAGCACTTCAAAAGAGAAAATGAAAAAGATTCAGGCTGAGTATAACAAGCTTAGAGGCGACACCGACCATTACATATACACTCACTTCCTTACTGAGGGAGAAGCCAGAAAGTTTATGAATAAAGAGTTAGCTACTGGCAATTGGGCTTCTTCTGATGAGTCGAGACCTGTCGGCGAGAAAGGTATGAGATACCAAGAAAAACCACCTGCTATAGGTGGTGAACGCCAGTCTGACATAAAAGTTCTAGAAAAAATGTACGGCGCTCTTGCTACTTCTGGATTAGAAAAAGATACAAGACGCTTGGTAGAAGAACTTGTTGAGGGGTTATTCCTTGATTCCCTTGCGGAAGGTAACGCCAGACAAGCGATGGTTAGAAGAGAAGGCATAGGTGGCTACGACGAAAATATGCTACGCTCCTTTGTAACAAACGCTAAATCTCAAGCAAACTTAATTGCTAACTTAGCTTACGGTAAAGAAATTAACGTAGCGCTATCAAAATCATGGGAAGAAACACGAGAAAACCAAAATGATAGAACGTCAAAACTATACAAGGAACTAGTTTTCCATTACAACCTTGGGTTATCAGGTCACGATACAAGTGTTCAAGATTCAATAGCATCGTTTACTACTGCGATGACGCTTACTTTAAACCCTTCTTACCATTTGCAAAACTTAACTCAACCTTGGGCAGTTTCGTACCCTATCCTAGCTGCTACATTTAATGATTGGAAAGGAGTTGCGCCAAGGCTAGCAGAAGGTTACGCAATTGCAAATAGCATTATAAGCTATGATGGAAAAATACCTTTCTTTGGGCTTAAACAAGCCACCTGGCAAACTAACGTTGACGTAGATAGTATTCCTTCGTGGGTTACTGCAAAAGGTATAAGCAAAGAAGAAAGCGCTAAAAGATTAGAAATGTGGAATAAAACTATTAAGCCTCTACTGAAGCGCTTAAAAGGTGGAAACTTACTTGACCTTGGTATAGAACAAGATCTTTCTGAAAATGTAAACATGAAGACTACAGGTGTTATGCCTTATGATTCCGTCAATAAAGTTGCAGGGCAAGCAAGTCATCGGTTGTTCCAAGTGCCGCGTATGGTTG
>Ga0208305_10001167_pt1 | contig 12667 bp, 14 predicted proteins | sample ColrivemetaGS741_FD_187605 | JGI IMG/M metagenome (GOLD analysis project Ga0208305, IMG submission 187605) | Estuarine microbial communities from the Columbia River estuary - Flood tide ETM metaG S.741 (SPAdes) (version 2) | ecosystem: Environmental > Aquatic > Marine > Intertidal zone >... | reverse complement strand
GTACGCTGCCTGTGCCTGAAGCACAGAAGATCCTGGGCTGGGACATCAACGGCACGGGGCTGCAAAATTACGACATCCCCGCGCTGTTTAGCGGTGCGGTTTACGCTGACTGGGTAGCCGATACGTTCGCTGGCAATGGCACGCAAACAGTGTTCGTTCTCCAACGTTCGCCGGGAGCGGTAGGTAACTGTGACGTTTCAGTCGACGGGCAGACCTACGTCCCCAACGTCGACTTCAGCCTGTCTGGCGCCACGCTCACGTTCACTGTGGCTCCCACCGCTGGCGCTGAGATCCTTGTGCGCTACGGGTCCGCAGCCACTCAAGTCTCGTCAACGTTCAGCACAGAATCGCAAACGGCTACTGCAGGGCAGACCGTCTTTGCGCTGAACAATCTGCTCTACAGCCCCGGCGCGAATGCGCTGGCGGTGTATGTCAACGGGCTGCGCATGGTGAGTGGTGTCGACTTCCTCGAGAGCAACGTCGATGAGGTTACGTTTACCAGCGGCCTGACCCTCGGCGATGAGGTGCTGTTTATCGCCGGTCGCACGATAAACGAGTCGATCGGCGCGGAGGCTGTGAGCTACTTGCCAGCAGGCGCCAGCGCTGTCGCCACGAATGTGCAGGCGAAGCTGCGCGAATCCGTCAGTGTGAAGGATTTTGGTGCGAAGGGGGATGGGGTCACGGATGACACGGCGGCGGTACTTGCAGGTGTTGCATCATTAAAAGCGATGGGCGGCGGTACTCTGTTTTTCCCGCAAGGCACTTACAAAGTCACCAGTGAAATTTTAATTGATTCCGCAGCCATTCGTTTTGTTGGTACTGGACGCCGCAAGGTTTACCCCGGTTTATTTTCGCCCACCGTAAACACGGTTTCAACAATCATGCCGGTCCATTCTAGTACGGCGGCGGTGCGGTTTTTTAATGCCACAATCAACACGGCCAGTACATTTTCGGCGGAAGGCATCAATTTTGCCACGCTTGAGACTGGCGCAATGCCTACTTGCTGCTTTGGCTTTGACGGGTCGGGCAACTTCCACCGGGACTACACCTTTGACCGTGTTGGTATTCACGGTTTCACATCGGCTTTCGACACATACAACACAGGTGGCGATACCGCGTTTGGTCTGTTCAAAGCCATCAATTGCGCGATCAACAGAAACGGATACATTGCCCGCAACCTGACAGGCCAGTGGAACGGCTTTGTTTTTGAGAAGAACGAGGCGGGTCAAAACCTCACGGGCGGATTGGACATCAAGGCGCAGGCGGCGTCGATCCGGCAAAACTCGATGGAAGGCCAGCCGAACACCATTAAGGTGACGGGTATTTATCGCGGCGTGACGATCGCCGAAAACTACTTTGAACTTAATTCAGGAGCTTACTGCGTTCAGCTTCGTGAGACCAGTAACGCAATCATTCAGGGTAACTATTGGCAGAACATCACCGCGACGGAACCATTATCTTTGGTTGCCTGCGTCGGAACAAAAATTCTTGATCGCATCTCGCCGTCTTGCGACGCATCTTTTGATTTGGGATCGCCTAATAACGCACTTAATCCTATTCCTCGCGGATCAGCAACCGCAGCTTTTTTTCTGGACGCGTCTATGGTTCAGAACAACATGCAAGGCCTTACAGAATTTGGCGGCTATCAAGTAACAGCTCCCGCAGGCCCGCACTTTTCTATCCCGAACTCTGCGGGTCTTCTTTACACAACCAGCGGTACAGGTTTGACCTCAGCAACAAAAACAGGGCTTTCGCTACCGACTGATACTTACGTTGGTGTTGCTTTTGCAATTAGCTATGAAAGTGAGCCGGCACTTCCTCCGCGTTTTGAGTTAAGGGTAAATTCAACAAACACCCAAGGATACACAAACGCAATTTTTTATAACTTTAGCCGCGCAACACAGGGGCTTAAAAACAAAACAGTTTTGTATTACGGGGTAGTTCGCGCAACGGCTTTGGTTAGCACGTTTCAGCTTTTTATTTACCCATATGGCCTTAGTCCTGCTGCGGGTCTGAATTGCTATCTGAGCGCATACACAATGTATGATCTTGGCACAACGCTTTCCAGCGTATCAAATGTTGGGGCAGCAATCCAAGCGTTTATTCCTGAAACTCATGTTCAGCGAGTGACAGCGGCACCAACTGTTGGAACATGGCCTGTTGGATACAAGTTAAACGCTCGGGCACCTGCGGCTGGAAGCTTTGAAGGCTGGATTTGCACAACAGCCGGAACGCCTGGAACGTGGAAAACTTTTGGAGCAATCACACCATGACCGTTACCGTAAAAGTCCTAATCTTAGGCAAAATCGCTGAAGCTACACACAAAGAACAACTACTTGTTTTGAAAAAATTGGTCGACGGCGAAATCTAAGCCAGCCACCACCAAACATTGATGGCTCAAGTCTAGCCCCCACCAAACACCTTAAGGTCACAAGATGAGCAAAGCGCTAAACAACAAGATCAAGTTGAACGATGCAGTGAGCGTCAAAGACTTTGGTGCGAAGGGGGATGGGGTAACAGACGATACGGCCGCCATTCAGGCCGCAGCCGCCAACAAGATTCTCAACACAACCGACTTTAAGATTCCAATTGGCATTTACCCGCTGGCGGCGCAGGTTTCAGTAACGGCATACAACAATATCTATGGCTCTGGAGACCGGTCACAGGTAAGGGTTAGCACCGGCACCGCATTTGCATTTACGTCGCACTCCGGTGTGTTCGATGACCATCCGCACAACTTTGCGGAGAAGATGCGGATTACCGGCAACGGTACGTTTGCGGCCTACCCTGGCGCGCAGACTGGAACAACAGTCGGATACAGTTATGCGATCGTTGGGCAAATAGGAAACTTTGCATCTTGTTATGGAATGACCTATGAGCTGCACGACACCGGCCGCTACATAAGGGCGTCCTATACGCACAACGGAAGCTATAACTACTATCGTGCAAACAAAGTTGGTCTCAAGTTAGAGGAAACCACTTCGTTTACAGAATCAAATTCCTATTTCAGATACAACTCAACGGCAGCCATTCAAATTATTGGCGGCCAAAACATCACAATCCGGGGCGGAGCAATTGAGGGCAATGGCGGAGCTGGTCTTCTTTACTCTGCGGGTGCTGCCAACTGGGGGCAGTTAAACCTGCAAGATTGCTACTTTGAATCGAACGGCAACGAAGCAACGGGTGTGTGGTCTATTGATGTTCCGTTTGGCTCCCCGATCATGGTCAACATTGCTGGGGGCTCCTTTTGGCGAAATATAGCAAGCGGCATAACTTCAGGGCCTTACAGGTTTGGTGACAACGTGACGCTTGATGGCGCCACGTCTGGCGGCGCCTTGTACGCCAAATACGCAAGAGTGCGGAACACGCGCGGAAACCCGAGCTGGAACACGTTCACAGCAGAAGCGACCGCTCGCCTTTTCGGCCTCACCGAACCGGTGGTGATGCTGGAATATTCGCCTGTTTTCCAAGAATACGATTTCTCTGGAGCGACCGGGGGCCTTGCGTTTTCCACTTTGCTCCGTGGCCGAGGTTCAGCAAGAATTCCTGGCATCACCAACCTGATTAACACGACGTACCCATATGGATACGGCGCAGCCGGTGGTGCCACGTCGTCGGTAAATGCCGCGCTCAACTACGGTGAAGGGGACTTTTTCAAGGTCCAATATGCCGCCTCAGTTGGAAACTTCTCGTCCAACTACGTGACACTGCATAACTTCACGGACTTAACTAAGCCTTACCGCGTCGTTTCTTGCATAGCGTACCCAGAAGCCGATTGTGAGATCGCAATCGTCCAGTCGGTAGGCGGCCAGTCGTTGCTCGTAAATTACGCTCTCAAAGCGAACACGTATTACAAGCTGGTGATGTGCGGCTATACCGCCATGACGGCTGGTTCATTCTTGAGAATTTACCCAATCAACGCGGCCGCACCAGCAATCAACTTCCTGCCGATGTGGGCGAGCCAGCACACCACGCACAAGGAACAACTCCTTGTTCTGAAGAAGTTGGTAGACGGCGAAATCTGAGCACCCAACACCGATGGCGCATAGCAAGCCCCCACCAAAAACGCTTTTCTTGCAGGACGTGCAGCGGGTGGGTAGGGAACTTCAACAAATCACAAGGCGCATAGAGAACATGGACGGCATCATGATTGACCCTGTCGAATTTGGACAGCTTCGGGCTGAAGTCGCTGCACAGCGGCGCGACCTGGATCGCTTGGCAGATACCCTTGAGCACCTGGCCAGGTCGATGGACTCTGTGCGGGATGTCATGACCGAGGCAAAGGGCGGCTGGCGCGCGATCGCCATGGTGAGCGGTATCGCCGGCACCGTCGGTGGCGCCATCACCTGGGCGGTCGAACACATCCGCATCGGCTGAGATGGTTGCGAACCTGGCCCAGCAATTGCGACGGGATGAGGGCACCCGTGTCGCTGCATATCAAGATCACCTCGGGTATTGGACGATCGGCGTGGGGCGCTTAATTGACGCCCGCAAGGGCGGGGGGTTGCGCCCGGACGAGATCGACTACCTGCTGGCGAACGACATCAACGACCGCCGGGTGGCCCTGGCCGCCGCGCTGCCCTGGTTCTCGGCGCTGGACGAGGCCCGCCAGGGGGTGCTGCTGAACATGTCGTTCCAAATGGGCACCGCGGGCCTGCTCGCATTCAGTGGCACGCTGGGGCGGATTTCGCGGGGCGACTACGCCGGTGCTGCCAAGTCGATGCTCGAGAGTCGGTGGGCCAAGCAAACGCCGGAGCGCGCGCAGCGTTTGGCCAAACAGATGGAGACAGGGACATGGCAGTAGACCCCCTCACCGCGGCGCTTGATGTCGGCGGCAAACTGATCGATCGGTTGTGGCCAGATCCGACCCGGCGCGACCAGGCCAAGCTCGCCATGCTCGAGCTCGCGCAGAAGGGTGAGCTCGCCGAGTTTGCAGGGCGCGCGGAGATCGTGAAGACCGAGGCCGCGAGCACGCACTGGCTGGCGGCCAACTGGCGCCCGCTCACCATGCTGACCTTTGCTGCGCTGATCGTCGCGCGATGGTTCGGCTGGGCCGCGCCCAACTTATCCGAGGCTGAGTACCTCAAGTTGTGGAGCATTGTCGAGTTTGGCCTGGGCGGTTACGTGGTTGGCCGGTCTGTTGAGAAGATTGCCGGCCCGGTGGCCGATGCGCTGAAAGGGAGAAAATGAGCAATGCACAAGAGAATCAGATCAAGCTGAACGGTGTCGTGGACGTTCGCGCCTTTGGGGCCAAGGGCGATGGCGTCACCGACGACGCCGCTGCGTTCACCGCAGCACTCGCCGTCTCGCGCCACCTCGTGGTGCCGGCGGGCACCTACCGCCTGGCCTCGACCGTCACGCTGCCCGAGAACACCGTGCTGCAGGGCGCGGGCCGGCGCGCCTCGATCATCAAGGTCGACGCTGCGGTGGTCGGCATGTCGCGCACCTACGCGAGCAAGAGCCCGGTGAACGTCATGAAGATTGAGGTGCGGGGCTTAGGCTTCCAGGGCACGGCCGCTGCGCTCGGCGCGCTGCACTTCGACAAGGGCGACCACGTCGTCGTGGACAGCTGCGACTTCTACGACTTCACCGCCACGGGGGGCTACGGCATCAAGCTCACCAACGTCTACCACTGGCAGGTCTCGAACTCAAAGTTCGAGAACATCAAGCTGATTGGCCTGTGGCTGGTGTCGGCCTCGAGTGTGGGCTGCAACGCAGGCGTCTGCGGCCCCAACAACGACTTCATCGGCAACAACCAGGCATCCTTCATCGGCCTCAACTTCGACCGCGGCCAGAACATCCTGGTCTACGGCAACAACTTCGAGGGCTCGGGCAACGGCAACAAGGCCCTTGACATGAACGGCACCGAAGGGGTGCTGATCACCCAGAACTACATCGAGGCGTGGCTGAACGGCGCGATCGTGGGCAACAGTGGGCTCGGCAACCGGCGCGTCACGATCGAGCAGAACGTGATCAACGCGCAGTCGACCAACGTCTGCAACTTCAACGACACCACGACCACCAACGACCGCATCACCTTCCGCGCCAACCGTTTCGCGGACGTCACCGGCGGGCAGACCTGCGTCGTGTTTGGCAGCACCACCGGGGCCGTGTTCGAGGACAACGACCCGGCGAGCGGGGTGCCCGCGGACACCCACGCGGCCAGCCCGCGCAGCGTTCAGGCGCTCACTGGCACGGTGGCCTGGGACCCGGGCTCAATCAGCGACGCGGCGGCCTCGGCCACCAGCGTGACGGTGACGGGTGCGGCGGTGGGCGATGCCTGCGTGGCCACGCTCTCCAGCATCGGCGCCCGCAACATGCTGATCACGGCCCACGTGTCGACCACCAACACAGTGCGGGTGACACTGTTCAACAAGGACGGCGCGCCCGTGGATCTGCCCTCGGGCACGGTACGGGCCTGGGTGTTCAAGCCTTAAGCCCTGACCCGCAGGTCCTCGTTGGCGGCACCTGCGTGGCGCCGTTCGGCTTCCTCACTGATCGCCAGGCGGATCTTGAGTGCCTCGATCTCGCGGCGCTGGGCGGTCAACTGCTGGCGCAGGATGATGAGGGAGAGCACGTCGCCCGAGCGGAAGTGGTCGCCACCCGGGGCGATGAGCTCGCCGTCGTGGAAGCGCCAGCCCGTCCACTTGCCGGCGGTGCCCGGCAGGTCGCCGAGCAGCAGCTTGATTGCCAGGTGCTGGCGGCCCGGGATCGGCACCCGGGCGGTCTTCCAGCGGTACAAGGTTTTGGGGTGGATGTTGAGCTCAAAGCACAGGCGCGACTCGCCGATGCGCTCGATCAATTCGTGCAGGTGGCGGCCTGGGAGGGCGTTGATCTCAAGCGATGGAGCAGAAGGTGTCCCAAGCGTTGGGGATGTCGTAAGCGTTTGGGTTGCTGCGGTTTCGCTTCTGAAGGTTTTGCTTGCGCGTGACGATCTGGAGGTTCCAGTGGACGTGGAGCCCGCGGGCGTCGACGCCCTGAAGCGCCACGATGTGGTCGACTTCTGCATCATGCCCGGCCTCGCGCAGTAGTCGGGCGGTGGTGTAGATCTCCTCGATCTTCGCTAAGTCGGCCCACGCGGGCGTTTGGGCTTTGATCGTGGCCAGCCGGCGCTTGTTTGCAAGGTCGTTGCGTTTGCGCCACTGGGCGTAGTTCTCTTCCCGCCAGCGCTTTTGGTTTTCGTAGGCCCGATCGTAGTTGTCTTGCTGCCAGGCTTTGGCTCGCGCGTTTGCGCAGGCTTTGCACTGGGCCTTGTATGCGCCACCAGCCTTTAGCCGATAGTCCTTTCCCCATGGAAAATCGCTGAGTGGCTTGGTAGTTTGACATCTGGTGCATTGCTTGGTTTCCGACATGCTACAGCTTCCTTTAGCATTTGCAATTCCCCGATGGTACGCATAATGATAACTTTGGTAAAGCCCAATTTCCAACCTGCTCAAGGGCTTTACAGGGACATCGCGAACCGGGGATCGTCGCATGTGCTAGAAGCCAGTGCAGGATGCACCGGCGTGGGGGAGGGCGTCAAGCCCTCCACCCCCTCAGCGCCTGCGCTTTACCAGCCCCTCCCATTCGTCACGGCAACTTGCGCAGCACCAGCGGACGGTGGACTCGACGGGCACCTCGCAATACAGACAGCTGCCGGTTGGCTTGGGGCCCTCGGCCTTCTTGCAAGTGAGCCTGGCGGATTGGCGCTCGATCTCTTCGCGCTCTGCTGAGATGTCTCCTTCATCCATTTTTAGACCTCCTGGCGATCTCGCGCTCGATGTACCAGACAGCCTTCTTTAAATCCTCTACTGCGTTGTGCTTCAGATCCGCGCGCCAGATGTACTTCACCGCGTTACCCAGGCAGAACCCCATGTGCTCGGTGACCTGGATGCACTCGACCCCGCTGGGGTGCTGGGTGTAATGCCTGGGGTGGTTGACCTTGTCCTCTTGCATCGATGCGAAATCGATCAAGGGGGGTAAGTCCAAATTCTCGCTCATCGTTTGCCTTTCAAGTAGTCCAGCAGGAGGTCCTGCACATTGCGCTTTGATGCACGCCGAGCCATCACGAGCTCGTCGATTGTGCCCCGAGCGACCAGGTAGTGAACGAACACCGGCCGGGACTTGCCGGCCTGCAGTTGGCGCATCGGCCCGACGCGCTCGAGAACCTGGTCGTGATATTCGAGGTTCCAGTCCTGGGCGAAGAACACCAGGGTGTTGCAGTGATACTGCAGACCATCAACCCCATGCCCCATGCTGGCTGGGTGGCCAAACCACAGCTTGCCTTTGCCGGCCATCGCCTGGGCCATGCCCTCTGGCTCGGACAGGTTCAGCCCCTCGGGAAAGCGCTTCTGCAACCGGGCCAGGTCGCTCTTGAACTGGTACGCCACTAGGATCGGGTCGTCTCCCGTCTCGTCGGCCAGCTCCTCGAGGGCGTCGAGCTTCTCGGTGTGGACCTCGGCCCAGGTTTTGCCGTCCTCGAGGTACACCGCGCCGTTCGCCATCTGCAGGCACTTCTGGCTCTTGGCCGCGGCGTTCATTGCCTCGATCTCGTTGCCGGAGATCATGGTGAAGAGCTCTCGCTCCATCTCACGGTACTGGCTGCGTGCGTTGGCCGGCAGCTCGACCTCGATCACGTTGACGATCGGGTCGGCCAGGTCGAACCAGTCCTTGGGGTCCAGTGTCAGACAAATGTCAGACAGCCGGCCCTGAATCTCTTCCTGAGCGTGCTCTGCCTGACTCCATTTCGTGAACTGCCCCGCCTTGCTGGGCCGGAACCACCGGTCCTGGAACGCGGAGAACGTGCGCCCTAGGCGCTGGCCTGCATCGAGGAACCAGGTCTGCCCCCAGAGATCGGCCAAGCCGTTGCTCGCCGGCGTGCCGGTCAGGTTGATCCAGCGCTCGACGTGCGTGTGGGCTACCTGTGCCAGGGCCTGGGCGCGCACGCCACCCTGGCGCAGTCTGAAGCTCTTGAGCTTCGTGCTCTCATCCGCAACCACCGTGGCGAAGGGCCAGGCCTTGCCCTTGAACTCGTCCTTGAGCCAAACCAGGTTCTCGTAGTTGGTGGTGTACACCGGCGCCCGGCGGCGCAGGGCAGCCCTACGCTCGGCCACCGTGCCGGTGATCGGCACCACCTCGATGCTGCTCAGGTGATCCCACTTGCCGGCCTCATTGGCCCAGGTGTCGCGCGCCACCCGCAGCGGCGCCAGCACCAAGGACGGGCGGCTCTCACCCCACACGTTGTGCAGGTAGTCGAGGAACGTCAGAGCCATGACACTCTTGCCCATGCCCGGCTTCGCAAAGATCGCGGAGCGGGGCACGCCAGCCAGGTGGGCCATGGCCAAGCCGTGGTAGGGGCGGGGGGTAAATGACCTACGCATGCGCGACCTTCCTCGAATTGCCGGAGGTAGCCCGCGGGCGCCGGTATGTGCTTCCGATCAACGTGAACCGAAAGTTGCAACCCAAACATTGCATCCGCCTGCGCTTCGCCTTGTGCTTTGCGCTCCAGCGCGTCTCAAGCACGTGAGCCTTTGCCTTGCACAGAGGGCAGCTCATTCAACCGCCTCGACGCGCAAGCGGCCATTGTCTGACTGCACGAACCGAGCGGTGCCGGCCATGACCTTGGCCATGTTGTGCGCTTTCTTTCGCGCGCGAACCCTGGCCTGGCGCTCAATGCTCGAGAGCTTCTCGCGCTTCGCATCTTTGCCTTTGCCGAGCTTGTAGACCTTGACGCTATCGCGCCCGCGGACGTCCTTCTCCCAGCTCGCGATGTGAGCAGCACCGGCCCTGTGCAGCTCCCGGGTGTACTGCAGCACCGTGACGTAGTGCAGGCCTGTGAGATCTGCCAGGCCCTGGCAGCTGTGAATTCCCTCGATCATGTGGGCGATCAAATCCGCCTGGGTGATTGCGTTGATCTTGATGCAGCGCTTCTTTGAATTGTTGGGTGGGTTCATTTCATAAACTCCTGAACACCTTCGATTGAATCAATGACCTCGACCAGCTCGCCCAGGCGTCGCATGCGGTTGTGCTCTCGAATCTGCTGCGCTGTTGGCTTCTCGCCCGGGGCCTTGAGTTCAACCCAGACTGGCGTCCGGCCCGGCAACATCACCCGACGGTCCGGTGCGCCTCGGCGGCCGATCCACTCCGCCTTTCTGATCTCTCCGCCGGCTTCCTTCACTTGCTTGGCTAGGTACGCCTCGATCACCGATTCACGCATCACCAACCCTTTCGCACAGTACGGGCAGGCCGTCCAGCTTTCGCTGCATGATTCGGCACGCAAACGAAGACAAGGCTTCAGCGCTATCGTCCGCGGTTTCGATCTCGTAAAAGGTCTCCCATTCACCCTTGGTCAAGCGCTGGCAAAGGATCAGATCCCCCAGCTTCAACCTACGCACTTCGCTCCCGTATTCACGGGTTTCAGATCCATCCATTCTTGGCCTCCTAGTGTGTGCGTAACTGTAGCACCTGCTAAAGGTTAGTGATCACTCTTTTCTGTATCTTGTTGTCTCGAATCCAGCAGCTGCCAGGGGGATGCCCTGGGCCCAGCTCGGCGCGGTGGCCATCATGGCGCTCAGGGTTTCGACGGTGTAATCGTCGGTGTCTGGCGTCTCGGTCAGCAACTCGTCGTGCACCGAGAGCACGATCGAATAGCCGGCCCGTTCGATAGCAGGCATGTTGTAGGCCAGGATGTCGCGGGCAAAAGCCTGGGTGGCGTTCTCGATCAGCTTGCCGCCGTAGGTCTTGAGCCGATCCCACTTGCGCGTGTACTGGTTCACGCCCATGTAGCTGATCTGCCCTGCGTCATCGACCTCGGGGTTCAGGTAGCATAGATAGCGACCAGAGGGCAGGCGGATGCGCAGCCAGGCGCCATCTCGGCGGGCTTTCAGGTGCTGGCCGATCGGGAATGTCTCACCCGGGTTGTTGATCGCCGCCCGGACTGACTCGCCCGCGGCTTTCCACAGTGCGACAGTGCAGGGGTGTGCTTCTCGCCAGGCCTTCTTCAGGATCTCGCACGCGACGTAAACTTCGTTTGAGAGGCCCAGGGTTCTTTCGTTCTTCTTCGCCCAGCTCCACACGCCCTGCGCATCCTCGAGCGCCTGGCTCGATGCCGTGGCCCACACCGCCTTGGCCAGGTCTGCCAGGTCCATGGCATAGACAACGGCAAAGGTCAAGAACGCAGCGACTCCACCCTCATACCCGAGGCCGAGCTCCTGCACCTTGCCGATCTGCCTCTGGCTCTTGCTGCCGTCCTTCGCATCGACGTTGAACGACCTCGCATAAGCGAGCTTGTAGAGGTCGGCGCCCATGCGCAGGTAGTCGCCTTTGCCGTCCGGTATGCGCTGGCCACTGTCGTCTAGCTTGAACGTGTCAAACTCGGCGAACGCCTTGATCTTCCACCGCTCGCCGGCCAAGTAGGCCAAGCCGCGGCCCTCGATGTTGGACAGGTCCGAGATGACCAACTTCTTGCCGGGTGGCGCCACGATGCAACCGCGGATGCAGTCGGCGGTCAGCTGCATCACGCTGTCGTGGACCAGGTCAGCGGCGCCGGCTTTCAGTGCCTCGATGCCTGCGTCCTGCGCCTCCCCGTCAAACCCGTGAGAGGGGCGGGGGAGGTTCTGGGGCTGGAAGATCCGCCCGGCCCAGCGCGTCGTGCGCAGGGCTCCGGCGAACTGCAGGGTGTTGCGCAGCCGGCCATCGGCGCTGGTGGCCTTGACCAGGGCGGCGTATTTGGCTGTACTGGTCTTCGTTGCCTCGAGCCTGATCGACAGCAGCAGGCGAACACCGGCCGGTAGGTCCGGGTCGTCGAGCCGGCGGCGGAGAGTGTCGGCCTTCATGTCAGGGAGCTCGATGCCGTAAGCATCGATGATGTGCTGCAGCAGCTGATCGCGCTTGCTCGCGCTGCTCACCTGGCCGTCGGTCTCGTCGATGACCTCTGCCTTCAGTCGCTTTTGCTCTGTGGCCACAGCTCCAATTGCTGCCAGGGCGAGGTCTCTATCAACTGCCACCCCTCGGTCGTTGATATGCTGATCGAGGTGCCACAGACCAAGCTCTGGGTGACCGCTTCGGTAATTCCAGGTCGGGAGTCGCTGGCTGATTGCACGCATTGCGACAATGTCCTGGCGGCTGTACTCAAGAAATTCGGCCCACTCTCTGGGGTGTGTTTCACGGGTTGCTCTCCTCAGTGTTGAATTCTTGGCGCGGGGTTTGCAAAACAGCTGGATCAGATCGCGGCCGCGCTTGTCCTTGGCCTGGTCCGCTTCGAGGCCGACGATCTGGCCGATCTTGTCGAGACTGCCAGGCAGGCCGTGGGCCATCGCCTGGATCATCGTGTCTTGCCAGCGCTCCACGGGGATGTCTACGTCCCAGCAGTGGCGCAGCAGGGTGCGGTCGAAAGCGCTGTTGTGTGCAATGACGGTGACGTTGGGAGATTCGAGCATGTCCATCAGGGCCATGCTGCACCCCTTGTAGCGGGACAGGTCCTCAACGGTTGGCTCGTCGTCATCAAGGGCCCACTGCGCGACGGTGATCTCGGTGCTGGGGTGTTCGGCGTAGCGGTGGGTGCCGTGCGCCTTGAGATCGCACTCGCTGTAGGTCTCGCAGTCAAACCAGAGAATTGTCATGTCAGAAGGAGGTTGCGTAGCCGATGAACTGGCGGCGAATCACCAGGCCTGTGTACGCGCCAACCGCC
>Ga0208305_10001166_pt1 | contig 12667 bp, 10 predicted proteins | sample ColrivemetaGS741_FD_187605 | JGI IMG/M metagenome (GOLD analysis project Ga0208305, IMG submission 187605) | Estuarine microbial communities from the Columbia River estuary - Flood tide ETM metaG S.741 (SPAdes) (version 2) | ecosystem: Environmental > Aquatic > Marine > Intertidal zone >... | reverse complement strand
CCATATTAATGTCGATAATTTGCGCTCCACCATCAACTTGATGGCGTGCTATTGCCAGAGCCTCATCAAATTTTTCTTCTTTTATCAATCTTAAAAACTTACGAGAACCCGCTACATTGGTGCGTTCACCAACATTAATAAAATTACTTTCGGGTGTAATAACTAAAGGCTCAAGTCCTGAAAGTCTTAAATATTTTTTGGTGTTAGTTTTCATGCTTCTTTCTGTGATAATTTATAAATTCATTTAACCAACAACTAAACACCAACAACTGAATTCCTCGGCTTATAGTCTTTAACCAAATCGGCAATAGCTTTTATATGGGCCGGTGTCGTTCCACAACAACCACCAATAATATTGATTAAATTTTTGTCTAAATATTCTTTTATTTGACTTGCCATCATTTCAGGTGTTTCATCATATTCCCCAAAAGCATTTGGCAACCCTGCATTTGGATGTGCAGAAATAAGCAAGTCCGATTTTTGTGCCAACACTTCCAAATGTGGTGTCAATTGCTTTGCTCCTAATGCACAATTAAATCCAACCGTTAATAATGGAATGTGCGAGACTGAAATTAAAAATGCTTCGGCTGTTTGCCCAGACAAAGTTCTACCACTTGCATCGGTAATGGTACCGCTCAACATAATTGGAATAGCTATATTTCTTTCTGATTTTATTTCTTCAATAGCAAATAGGGCCGCTTTGGCATTTAAAGTATCAAACACCGTTTCAACCAACAATAAATCCACACCGCCATCAATCAATGCTTCGGCTTGTTGTTTGTAGGCTTTTCTTAAATCTTCAAAAGTTACTGCTCTAAAACCAGGATCATTTACATCTGGTGACATACTTGCCGTGCGGTTTGTTGGCCCAATAGAGCCTGCAACAAATCGAGGTTTTGCAGGGTTTTTAGCTGTAAACTCAACCGCAACTTCTTTGGCTATTTTAGCAGATTGATAGTTCAACTCATACACATAATCTTCCATTTCATAGTCGGCCATTGCGATGGTAGTACTCGAAAATGTGTTGGTTTCAATAATATCAGCACCAGCCGCTAAATACTTTGCATGAATTTCTTTAATAGCTTTAGGTTGGGTAATAGAAAGCATATCGTTATTTCCTTTTACCGAAATATGAAAATCCTTAAATTGCTCACCTCTATAATCTTCTTCAGTAAATTTATACTGTTGAATCATAGTACCCATAGCGCCATCCAGCACTAAAATTTTATCTTGTATTATTTTTTGAATGTCTTCCATAATAATGTATTCGTATAAACTTTTATATGAATTTTGATAGTTATTAAATTAAAGAATTTCCTTTTATGAAGTTTTCTTAGGTTATCTTCCCACAAAAAATTGAGGTAGAATGTAGCACCTTCTTTAAAAATAAAGGGTTGCCAAGGCTTCATCAGGTCTATTCCCTCTGCCTTTCTTAATAACTAATTTCAATGTGTTTATGAACTTTTATGCAAATATAACACAATACAATTTCAAAATACAATCTTGCTTGTTTTTTTATGGATTTGGTATATTCATATTAGTCGTAATACGAGTCTTGTTTTTTTGAAGCATTCATAAAAATGCTACCATTGAAGCTGTGAATCTACTATCTTAATTAATATAGAAAAAAACTAAAATTATCGCAGGGCTTTTGTAATTAAGGCCAACGCTGAAGCTGGTAATTTTAATTCTAAAGCAGCTTTACGACCTTTTTCAGACATCTTTTTCCACGTTTTTTGGATGATGCCTATTAGTTTTTCTTCTGAATATTTTTTAGAAAATTTCAAAAAATAAAAATCTAAAAACACCAAGCAAACTACATCTTCCAAGGTTTGAGTATCTGTATTTTTTTTCAATTGTTTTTTCAATAATAAAAATGCAACATCAGCAACTGTTTGAGCATCATAATCAATGCTTTTTAATATTTCTGAAGCTTTTTTAGCGTGAAAATCTTTCAAATCTTTTCGCCAATTTAAATAGCCCGCACGATTCATTTCATACGAATCTCTTGGAATTTCCCATCTGCAAATATGCTGACAACGAACTGTTAACTGCAATGCTTCTGAAGAATCTGGTGCAAAAGCATTCAACTGTTGCGTCATTCTTTCTGCATATAAAAATTCCTTCGGAAACTCTTTTCCTCCAAAAATTTCTTTATTTGGATCTGACGCATTGGCCGCATCAAATAACTCAATGGCTTTTGTGAATTTTTCAGAGTCGATCATTTATTTATAATTCCTTTGGTCAGTTCGTTTAAAGAATTCACTTTTTCATTAAAATCACCTTGAATTGTTTTTCTAAAGGCATTTAAATTTTCAGCCAATTCATCAATATTTTCTGGAATTACTTCTTCAAAAAACTGACGTAAACGCTTTGCCAAGGTGGGAGACTTTCCATTGGTAGAAATGGCTATTTTTATATTTCCTTTGGTAACAATACCACCCAAATAAAAATCACACAATTCTGGTGTATCAGCTACATTAATTAAAATATTTTCAGCTTTAGCATCTTCAAAAATCATTTTATTCACCTCCCTATTATTGGTCGCTGCAATTATCAATTGCTTGTTTTTTAAAGCCGTTTTATTGTAACTCGCCTTTACAATTGATACATCAAATTTATTGACAAGTTCAATTAAAGCTTCATCAAAATCTCTAGAAACAACCAAAACTTTGGCGTTTGGACTCGATTTCAATAAAAAAGAGAGTTTTTCTAAAGCTACTGTTCCACCACCCACAATCAACACATTAAGCTGATTTACTTTTAAAAAAATGGGATATAATTCGTTTTGACTCATAACTAACTATTTGTATGATGAATTTTTAAGAAAGAATCCTATTTATTTTGAAATGAATCTTTCGGAATGAATATTTTCATAAAACGAACTTAATTTGGCGCTTTCTTTCACTACTTCACCAATAACAATTATTGCAGGAGAAGCTAATTTCTTTTTAGTTACAACCTCTTCAATAGTATTGATTGTTCCTAAGCCAATTTTTTCGCTTTTTGTTGTTCCGTTTTGAATAATAGCTGTTGGCACTTCATTTTTATTGAACTTTTTGAAAATGGAAACAATTTCTGAAAGCTTACTCATCCCCATCAAAATAACCACCGTTGCAGTTGATTGCGCTGCCAAATAAACATCTTTTGATAACTTTCTTTCAGAAGTTGTCCCTGTAATTACCCAAAAACTTTCAGAAATACCTCTTCTGGTTAATGGAATTCCCACACTCGCAGGCACTGCCATCGCTGAAGAAATCCCTGAAATCACTTCGGTTTCAATTCCGAAGGATTCTATATGGTCTATTTCTTCCGAACCTCGTCCAAAAATAAAGGGGTCTCCACCTTTTAAACGTACAGCATTTCCAAATTCAAAGGCGCTACTTACAATTAATTCGTTGATTTCATCTTGAGAAAAGCTATGCATACCTTTTCGTTTCCCAACAAAAATATGAGTTGCATTGGGTGCATAATTTAACAACTCTCTATTTATCAATGCATCGTACAAAACCACATTCGCATTTGCTAATGCCTTTGCACCTTTTATTGTGATTAAATCTGGATCTCCAGGACCCGCCCCTATTAAGGTTACTTTAGGTTTTATATTAGGCTTCATCTACCAAGGATTTTAGTCTGTATTCATCTGCTTTTTTGTAAAATAATTGTGCATCTTCCAAATATTTTTGAGCAAATTCTAAAGTTGGTTTATTGTTTTGTAACTGATAAATAAACTGTGTGAAGGGTTTGTCTAAATCTATTTTTGAAGTAAAAATCGTTTCAAAATCAGCAATAATACCCGCATGTGTATTTGTTTTTTGATCTTCAGTCAACAACAATGCTTTGGCTGTATTTACCATACTTAAATAGGAATAATAAATACCATCTGAATACTGATTTAGCGCTAAAGAAGCCGCTGCATTTTCCAATTTCTCTTCGCTTTCAAATAGCAAAGTGGCAATTAAATCAATCACAACGCCAGCACATTCACCAACACCAACAGCCATTTCAAATTGTTCATCAGCCCCCCAATCTATAAAATCACTTTGCACTAAATTTGTAGTGTCAATTAAAGGTTTTAATAAATTGTAAAAATAAATTTCCCCTTGACGATCGTAATAATGTAAAAATGATTCTCCTACAATTACATTTTCTTGGTAATTATTTAAGATGGTTCTTAAAGCTTCAGGACCTCTTTTACTAGGTATTTTAATTACTTTTTTTGCAATTCTTCCTGCTCCATTCCCTACAATTCCACCACCTAACAACACTTGTAACGCTGGCGCAACCAATTTCCCAGATTTAATTGTCATACCCTGAAAACCAATATGCGCCATAGAATGTTGACCACAACTATTCATACAACCACTAATTTTTATTGTAATTTCTTTATTATTAGCATATTGTGGAAATTCATTTTTCAATACGCTTTCTAATGCTGCTGAAACACCAGTACTACTTGCAATTCCTAAATTACACGTATCTGTTCCAGGGCAAGAAGTAATATCTAAGGTACTTTCGTAACCTGCTTCAACTAAACCTAATTTTTGTAATTCAACATAAAAAAATGGTAATAACTCATTTTTTACGTGACGAATTAAAATATTTTGACGCAATGACAAACGGATTTCATTACCAGCATATTTTTTGATTAAATCTGCCAACAATCTTGCCTTGTCTGTATAAAAATCACCCAAATGAACTTTGATACCAACGGCACTAAAACCAGCTTGCTTCTGATCAATTACATTGGTATCTCTCCATAAATCATAAGTAGCCTTGTCCTTAATCTCTACGGAAGGAGCTTCAATTGTAGGCACTCTTATTTCTGAATCAAATTTTGAAGTATCAATTGGAAATGAATTTACTGACAATGCTTTTTGCTCGTCTTCAACCAATTTCAAAAATGCGGCTAAACCAATATCTTTTATTAAAAATTTCAAACGTGCTTTTGCTCTTTTCGAACGCTCACCATATCTATCGAATACGCGTAAAACGGATTCCGTTATAGGAATAATTTTATCGGCAGCAACAAAATCAAACAAAGTATCAGCCAAACGCGCCTGAGAACCAAGACCTCCTCCAATCATGATTTTAAAACCAACGACACCATTTTCAATTTTAGCTATAAAACCTAAATCGTGCATAAAACTCAGAGCGGTATCTTTATCTGTTCCAGAGAATGAAATTTTAAATTTTCTTCCTAATTCCTGACAAATTGGATTGCGTAAAAAGAATTCAAAAACGGCGTGTGCATAAGGCGAAACATCAAATGGTTCGTCTTTATCAATTCCAGCAGTTTCACTAGCCGTAACATTTCTTACTGCATTTCCACAAGCTTCACGTAAGGTAATATCATCTTTTTCCAACTCAGCCCAAAGCTCAGGTGTTCTATCTAAACTTACATGGTGAATTTGAATATCCTGACGAGTAGTAATGTGTAATCTTCCACGAGAATATGCATCAGAAACATTGGCTATTCTGTGCAATTGCTCGCTGGTCAATTTCCCGTAAGGCAATTTAATACGTATCATCTGAACGCCAAACTGACGTTGCCCGTAAACACCACGAGCCAAACGCAAACTTCTAAAACGTTCTTCGTCTATTTTGCCTTCGTAAAACAATTGAATTTTTCTATCTAATTCAATAATATCCTTTGCGACGATCGGATTTTCGATCTCGGTTCTAAAGCTTTGCATTCTATGTGATTTTTTTAGTTAGTAAAAAATAGCTCCTGGCTCATATAGAAATATGAGCTTAAAATAGTTATATGTATTTGATTTTTAAATAATTAACCTAATTAATAAAACCTACCCCTGCGGTATTATTGCTTTGCGGATCAATTAAAATAAATGCGCCGTTTGTTCTGTGTTCTTTAAAAGCGTCAAAAAATATTGGTTTGTTTAGTTGAAATGAAACAGATGCAATATCGTTCACATTTAAACCTGTTACACCAGTTTCAATTCCAGAATAATCTGGGTGAATTTTGTGATGAATAGCTGTAACTTTTGCCAACACTTTATTAACACCATGCTGCAAAACATATTTTGAGCCTGCCGTTAATTGCTTCGCATCCATCCATGAGACGGTAGCACTAAATTGCTTTTGAACAGTAGGCAATTCACCAACTTTTACAATCATATCACCTCTACTTACATTTACATCATTTTCTAATGTTACAGTAATTGATGATCTACGTGCTGCTTTTTCAAACTTTTTATCGTAAAAATAAATTTCTTTAATTCTAGATTTTGTTTCTGAAGGTAACACAACTACTTCATCTCCAACATTTAACTCACCTCCATATACTTTACCAGCATAACCTCTATAGTCATGATATTCCTCTGTTTTAGGACGAATTACATACTGAACTGGGAAACGTGCTCTACCTCTGTTGTAAATATCTTTGGTATCTAATAATTCTAAATGTTCCAATAAAGATTGTCCTTTATACCAAGTCATTTTATCAGATTTCTCAACCACATTATCACCTTTTAAAGCACTTACTGGAATAAATGTGATGTGCTGATCTTCATAATCGCTTTTATCGACTAAGGCCTGAAAATCGGTTTTAATTTCATTGTATCTTTCTTCAGAATAATCAACTAAATCCATTTTGTTTATGGCAACAATTACATCTTTAATTCTCAATAAATTATTGATAAAAAAGTGACGATACGTTTGCTCAATTACACCGTGACGCGCATCAATTAAAATAATGGCAACTTGTGAAGTTGAAGCACCTGTTACCATATTTCTTGTATATTCTACGTGACCAGGCGTATCGGCAATAATATAACTGCGAGTTGCTGTTGAAAAATAAATATGAGCTACATCAATCGTAATTCCTTGTTCACGTTCGGCTACCAAACCGTCTGTTGCTAAAGAAAAATCTAAATAATCGTACCCTTTTTGTTTGCTACTACGCTCAATGGCTTCCAATTTATCATCGGTCAATGATTTTGTATCGTACAATAATCTTCCTATTAAAGTACTTTTACCATCATCTACACTTCCTGCTGTTGCTATTTTTAAAACTTCCATTTTGTGAGTTATTATGTCGTTCTTAAAAAACACTTCGACAAGCTCAGTGTGACATTTTCAGAATGACATTATTAATTATTACTTAAAAGTATCCTTGTTGTTTACGTTTTTCCATCGCTGCTTCAGATCGTTTATCATCAATTCTGGCACCACGCTCAGAGATACTTGAATCTCTAATTTCAGCAACCACTTCGCTAATTGTTGTTGCATAGGAAGCAACCGCAGCGGTACAACTCATATCTCCAACAGTTCTAAAACGAACAATGCGTTCTTCAACCAATTCTTCTTCATCTTTATAAACGAATTCAGAGGCTGACCAAATTAATCCGTCTCTCACAAATGTTTCACGCGGATGTGAAAAATATATCGAAGGAATTTCTAAATCTTCTTTTTCTATATAGGTCCAAACATCTAATTCTGTCCAGTTTGAAATTGGAAAAACACGTACATTTTGACCTAAATTAATTTGTCCGTTTAACATATCAAACAATTCAGGGCGTTGGTTTTTTTCATCCCATTGTCCAAAATCATCACGCACTGAAAATATGCGTTCTTTGGCTCTTGCTTTCTCTTCATCTCTTCGTGCACCACCTATACAGGCATCAAACTTAAACTCTTCAATCGCATCCAATAAAGTAGTAGTTTGAAGCATATTACGACTTGAATATCTTCCCGACTCTTCTTTCACTTTACCCTCATCAATAGAATCCTGCACATTGCGAACGATTAATTCCAAGCCCAGTTCTTCTACCAATCTATCTCTAAATTCAATGGTTTCAGGAAAATTATGGCCTGTGTCTATATGCATTAATGGAAAAGGAATTTTAGCCGGATAAAAGGCTTTTTGAGCCAATCGAACCAATGTTATTGAATCCTTTCCACCAGAAAATAATAGTACCGGCTTTTCAAATTGTGCAGCAACTTCTCTAAAAATATAAATTGCTTCGTTTTCTAATGCGTTTATTTGTAACGTATCTGTCATCTTACTCTTTTTATGAATGCAATCCACATTCTCTATTCGATAATACTTTTGTTGGGTCAAAATATTTGAACTCATTCGGTAAATTATTTTCTTCCAAATAAGCATCCAATTTTTCATCAGACCAATGATAAAATGGACTTACCTTTAAGACCCCATCTTTGCTTAGTGAAACAATATCAATACTACTTCTAAAAGCGGTTTGTCCGCTTCTTAAATTTGTAAACCAAACATCAGGCTTGTGTTCTTCCATAGCTCTATTAAACGGCTCTAACTTAACCTGCTCAGTAAAAATAACGTGATTTGGATCTTCAATTTGAGGAATTCCCATCATCGCATCTCGATAAGCAGACGTTTGTTTTGGCACATATAAATGCACATTTAAACCCAATGAATGAATAATTTCATCGGCATGTTTATAGGTTTGAGGCGTATTATAACCCGTATCACACCAAATTACTTTCATTTCATTATCAACCACTGAACAAGCGTGTAAAATTGCCACTTCATAAGGTCTAAAATTGGTTGTAACCAACGCATTTTCGGCAATACTCAAAGCCCAAGCAATAATTTCAGCTGGTGATTTATCCTGTAAATCTTTATTGATTTGTTCTATATTTAAATTTTTCATTTTTTTCCCCATTTAATAATATTCCACACTCTTTCATGAAAAAAGTATAAAATCATTTTTGTAATTACTTCAACCATCCCTATTGATAACGCCATGGTAATTTCACCTGTAATAAAAAACGAAATTACAATGGTGTCAATGGTCCCAACGATCCTCCAACTTATAGCTTTCGCAATACTACGTGTCGCATTTTCAGAATTTTTAACTTCCTGAAAGCTTTTTTCAGCATTATTCTTATTATGCGTCAAAACTTGATCTACTATCATTTCTTATAAAATTATTCTTTTTTATGCTGCAAACATACGTATTTTTTATTAGTCTACCAAGTCGATAGACTTTTAGGGTGATAAAACAAAAAGATTTGTCATATTCATAAAAAACAATGCTGAATTTTAATTATTTAATGCTTGAAGTATGTCCTGAAGTACATCATCTGCATGTTCTAACCCAACCGAAATACGCACCAATCCAGGTGTGATTCCTGCTGCCAAACGCTCTTCTTCACTTAATTTACTATGGGTTGTAGAGGCAGGATGTGTAACAATGGTTCTCGTATCGCCTAAGTTTGCAGACAATGAACACATTTTAATGGCATTCAAAAATTTTCTTCCAGCTTCAATACCACCTTTAACTTCAATAGCTATAATGTTACCTCCTAATTTCATTTGCTTCTTAGCAATTTTATATTGTGGATGTGACTTTAAAAATGGGTATTTTACTTTTGAAATATCTTTATTTTGTTCTAGAGCTTCAGCAATTTTTAAAGCATTGTCACAATGCTTATCAACTCTAACTGCCAAGGTCTCCAAACTTTTACTCAAAATCCAAGCGTTAAAAGGAGCCAATGCGGGTCCAGTATTACGAGAGAATAAATAAATTTCACGTACCAATTCAGATTTTCCAACTACTACGCCGCCTAAAACACGTCCTTGCCCATCCATTAATTTAGTTGCAGAATGTACAACCAAATCGGCACCAAATTTTATTGGCTGTTGAATGTAAGGCGTTGCAAAACAATTGTCTATAATTAATAAAATGTTGTGCCTTTTGGCAATGTTTCCTAACAATTCCAAATCAATAATATCTACACCTGGATTGGTCGGAGATTCAGCATATAATATTTTGGTTGATGGCGTTATTAAACTTTCAATTTCCGCTGGATTGTTAATATCAAAATATGAAGTTGTAATATTCCACTTTGGAAAATACTTAGTAAACAAGGTATGCGTAGAACCAAAAACCGAACGCGCCGAAACAATATGATCACCACTGCTTAACAATGCAGCGAAGGTTGAATAAATAGCTGCCATACCAGTTGCAAAAGCATAACCATCTTCGGCACCTTCCATTTGCACTACTTTTTCAACAAATTCAGTCGTATTTGGATTGCTGAAACGGGAATAAATATTGCGCTCTTTTTCTTCCGAAAACGAAGCTCTCATATCTTCTGCATCTTCAAAAACAAAGCTTGAAGTCACATACATTGGTGTTGTATGCTCCTGAAATTGTGAACGTTCTAATTGGGTTCTAATCGCTTCTGTTTCAAAATGTTTATCGCTCATTTGATTCTTGTATTTTTTTATTGGCTGTTAGCCGTTGGCTTTTGGCTTTTCGTTAAAAACTTTTAATATGTAATATCCGACTTCTAATAGGCTACTTCTTAGTGTTTCTCTGCCAATCGTAAAACATCTCCAAAAACACCCCTTGCTGTTACGGATGCTCCTGCTCCCGCTCCTTGAATCACGATTGGTTTTTCACCATACGACTCGGTAAATACTTCAAAAATAGCATCGGCTCCTTGAATCTGGCCCAAGGCACTGTTGGCAGGTACAGAAATTAATTTTACTTCTAACACGCCTTTGTCTTGTTGTAAATCGCCAGATAAATCTCCAATATATCGCAAAACATGACCTGTTTTTTGATTGTCTTTTATTTTTTGATAATAAGCATCCATCTCTTTCAATTTACCTAAAAATTCCTGTGAGGAACCTGCTCTTAAATTTTCAGGTATTAAATTCTGAATAATGACATCCCTAAATTCATTTTGTAAATCCAATTCACGAGCTAAAATCAATAATTTTCTTCCAACATCATTTCCACATAAATCTTCACGAGGATCTGGCTCTGTATATCCATTTTCAATGGCTTCTTTTAAAACTTCACTAAAAAGCCTATTTTGTACCGAAAAATTATTGAATAAATAACTCAACGAACCTGAAAACACCCCTCTAATTCCTGTAATATTTTCACCTGAATCATGTAATAATTTTATGGTATCAATTAATGGTAAACCTGCACCAACATTGGTTTCGTATAAATATGTTTTTTTATTGTCTTTTAATTTTTTACGCAATTCTTTGTAGAATGAATAATCAAGTGTGTTGGCAATTTTATTGGAAGAAATTAAATCAAATCCATTTTCAACCAAATCAATATAATTTTTAACAAATTCACTGTTTGCTGTATTGTCAATAGCAATTAAGTTTTCTAAATGATTTTCATCAGCATATTTGATAATTGTTTCTATACAGTTTTTTTCAGTACTTGTTGCCAAATCTTTTTCCCAAGTTTCTGAAACACCTTTCTTATTCAACAATACTTTTGTTGAATTTGCCACAGCAAAAATATTTAGATTGATATTTTTTCTCTTAATAATATTTTCTTTGCTTTTTAATATTTGGTTGATTAAAGTTCCACCGACCAATCCTTTTCCAAAAATGGCAATATTGATATTTTTAGAAACGCCAAAAATCTCGCCATGAATTACATTTACGGCTTTAAGTAAATCGGTTTTTTTAACTACCAAACACACATTTTCACCTGTAACAGTATTGTTTATTAATATTGGCGTAATATGGTTTTTAATTAAAGCGCTGTATGGCTGATTGAAAGAGTGTAAACTCTGTCCGATAATTGAAATAACGGACACATTTTCAGTTACATAAATCTGACTTACATCTTTACTTTGGAATTCTGTTTTAAATTCTGCTTCTAATACTTTTTTGGCTTTGTAACCATTTTTAGCATCAACAATAAAACCAATTCCACGTTCTGAAGAACCTTGTGAAATAATACTTACACTGATATTTTCTTTTCCTAAAGCACCAAAAATCCGTCCATCAACACCCACTTTCCCTAACAATCCACGTCCAATTAAATTTACCAAAGCCACATTCTGATCAACAGATAATGACTTAATACCTCCTCGTTCCGTTTCAGAACCAATTAAAGTTCCCTCATTATCAGCGTTGAACGTATTTAAAATTCGTAAAGGAATATTTTTTTCGATTAAGGGAATAATGGTTTTGGCGTGTAAAATATTAGCGCCAAAATTGGCCATTTCATTGGCTTCCTGATACGATAATTTTTCAATTTTCTTTGAATTTTCAACCAAATCAGGATTTGCAGTATAAATTCCGTCAACGTGTGTGTAGTTTTGAAATTCTTCAGCATTTAAAAAATTAGCAATCAATGAAGCTGTATAATTACTTCCATTCCTACCCAAAGTAGTTGTTTCACCTTGTAAACTTGAGCCAATAAAACCCGTGATAATTTGGGTAACATCATTTGGCTGATTTCTAAAAAATGCTATCACATTTTCTTCTGAAGTATTTTCAAAAGGCTGTGCACTTCCAAACTGATTGTTGGTTTTTATTAATTTTCGTGTATCAACAAAATTAGCTTTAATTCCTTTTTTATTTAACAAATGTGTAATCACTTTTGCGGATAACAATTCACCTTGTGCCAAAACCTGATCTTTTACTTTCGGACTGTAATCGCCCAGTAAGCTTACACCTCTAAAAATTTCATCTAACAATTGAAATTCAGCTGAAACAGCTACTGAATTATCAACTTCCAATTGATAATTCTTGACTTTCTCGAATTCTTCGAGATACGGTAAACCATTCTTTGCTTTTTCTAAAATAGATTCCAAATGATCGGTTGTTTTACCACGTGCAGAAACCACAACAGCAATATGTTCGCCATTTTTAATTTTAGTTTCTATAATCTCCAAT
>Ga0208305_10001157_pt1 | contig 12716 bp, 8 predicted proteins | sample ColrivemetaGS741_FD_187605 | JGI IMG/M metagenome (GOLD analysis project Ga0208305, IMG submission 187605) | Estuarine microbial communities from the Columbia River estuary - Flood tide ETM metaG S.741 (SPAdes) (version 2) | ecosystem: Environmental > Aquatic > Marine > Intertidal zone > Estuary... | reverse complement strand
TGTTTCCTTTTTATTGCGCACTCTAAAAAGCGGTGTTTGTAAAATATAAAGATGCCCTTCTTTAATTATTTCCGGAAAAAACTGCAAGAAAAAAGTAATAAGTAGTAATCTAATATGCATCCCATCTACATCAGCATCAGTAGCTATGACTATATTATTATAACGAAGATCTTCAATAGACTCTTCAATATTTAATGCAGCCTGAAGTAAATTAAATTCTTCATTTTCATATACTATTTTTTTACTCAATCCATAGGAGTTTAAAGGCTTCCCTTTTAAACTAAAAACTGCCTGTGTATTCACATCGCGAGATTTAGTAATACTTCCAGAAGCAGAATCCCCTTCTGTTATAAACAACGTAGATTCCAGGTTACGTTCATTCTTAGTGTCGCCAAAATGCACTCTACAATCTCTTAATTTCTTATTATGAAGACTTGCTTTTTTTGCACGATCTTTTGCTAATTTTCTGATCCCTGACAATTCTTTACGTTCATGTTCAGCCTGTATAATTTTTCGCTGAATTTTTTCCGCAGTCTCAGGGTTTTTGTGTAAATAATTATCAAGATAGGTTTTTACAAAGTCATTTATATAAGTTCTTACAGTTGGCAATTCACCACCCATATCAGTTGAACCTAATTTAGTTTTAGTCTGACTTTCAAAAACAGGTTCCATTACTTTAATGGAAACTGCAGACACCACCGACTTTCTAACATCAGAAGCTTCATAGTTTTTTCCATAAAACTCTCTAATGGTCTTTACAAGTGCTTCTCTGTAAGCTGCCAGATGTGTTCCACCTTGAGTTGTATTTTGTCCGTTAACAAAAGAATGATATTCTTCGCTATACTGTGTTTTACTGTGCGTTAAGGCTACTTCTATATCATGCCCTTTTAAATGAATAATGGGATATAACATATCCGATTCACTAATGTTTTCAGATAACAAATCTTTTAATCCGTTATCACTAAAATATTTTTCACCATTAAAAATGATGGTTAAACCTGTATTTAGATATACATAGTTTTTAAGCATTTTAATGACATACTCATTTCTATATTTATAGTGTTTAAAGATAGTCTCGTCAGGTATAAAGGACACTTTTGTTCCCTTTCTTCTGGACGTATCATCTAATAAATCTTGATGGGTAAGATTTCCTTGTTCAAATTCCGCGGAAGCAGATTTATTATCACGAGTTGATTCTACTCTAAAAAAAGAGGACAAAGCATTTACCGCTTTCGTTCCAACACCATTTAAACCAACAGATTTTTTAAATGCTTTGGAATCATATTTGCCACCAGTATTCATTTTGGAAACCACATCAACTACTTTCCCAAGAGGAATGCCTCTGCCGTAATCACGAACAGACACCTTAGTTCCCTGAATAGCTACATCTATAGTCTTTCCTGCTCCCATGACATACTCATCTATGGAATTGTCTAAAACTTCTTTTAAAAGAATATAAATTCCATCATCAGGAGAAGAACCATCACCCAATTTACCAATATACATTCCTGGGCGCATGCGGATATGCTCTTTCCAGTCAAGAGAACGTATATTATCTTCAGTATAATTAGATTGTTCAGCCATAGATTTGAGTGAAATTTATTGATAGGTCGCTAATATAATATATCAAAATAAAAAATAAAACTGCCTTTACACAAAGTAATTAACAATACTAACTTAATGTTGTTGAGAACGTATAATTTCAACATAAATTTAAAATAAAAGCACCTATTTTATTTTCTTTAAAGATACTAAGGATATTCCTATTATAACAGCAAATGCTCCTAATAATTGTAACAAAGTTAATTGCTCATTTAAAAAAATAGCGGCCAAAATAATCGTTGAAATTGGACCCACCGCGGCAATAACTGCAAAGTTTGAAGAACTGATTAATTTGATAGACCAAGAGACCAAAAAAGAAGGAATAACCGTAGCAAAAATGGCGATTAAAAATCCTAAAATATACACTTCCCGAGGATAATTCAATAAATCTATTTTATTTGTAATGCCATAATGAAGGAATACGCATAGACAAGAGACCACCATGACATATGCTGTAAATTTAACAACACCAAATTTTGGGATTAGCCAGCCACTACCTGATAAATAGGCCGCATAGGAAATAGCACATAATAAGATAAAAAAACCACCTAAATACGCATCATGCCCTGAAATCGTGACTTCATGACCAAAAGCAATGATAATACCAACATATGTTAACATGATGGCAAAAACCTGATCTTTTGAAACAGGCTGTTTTAAGAACAACTTATTAAATAAAATGACAATGGTAGGATAGATGAATAAGATAATCCGCTCTAAACTCGCTTTGATATATATAAGTCCAACAAAATCAAAATAACTTGACAAATAATAGCCCACAATACCAAAAAACACAAGCCATAAATAATCCTTTCTTACTAAATCAACTCCATTATTTTTATTACGGTATAAAATGGCGATTACCAGATAGAATGGAAAAGAGAATAGCATTCTGAACATTAAAATACTTACAGCATCAACATGATATTGATATGCAAGTTTAACCATGACTGCTTTTGAAGAAAACAGAATGATGCCAATTAATCCCAGAATAATACCGAAAACAAAAGACTTGGTAGATTTCATCAAACTAATATAGATTAAATTAAGAATTCTAAATTAGTTTGATGTCAAAATGCACTTATTAAACATTAAACAAAAAATGCATCACATCACCGTCTTTAACAATGTAGTTTTTACCTTCCACACGCATTTTTCCAGCTTCTTTTACCTTTAATTCACTACCATAAGATTCAAAATCATTATAGGCAATTACTTCTGCTCTAATAAACCCTTTTTCAAAATCGGTATGAATAACACCCGCCGCTTGAGGTGCAGTAGCTCCAATATCAATAGTCCATGCTCTTACCTCTTTTACACCAGCAGTAAAATAAGTTTGTTGTTTTAATAATTTATAGGCTGAACGAATCAACTTGGCTGAACCCGCTTCGTCTAAACCTATATCCTGCAGAAACATTTGGCGTTCTTCATAATCATCTAACTCATTAATATCGGCCTCTGTCGCTACGGCTAAGAATAAGACCTCAGCGTTTTCATCTTTTACAGCTTCATTAACTAGATCAACATAGCTGTTTCCAGATACTGCCGAAGCTTCATCTACATTGCATATATACATTACCGGTTTATCAGTAATAAATTGTGTTGGTTTTACAAAATCAATATAATCATCTTCATTAAATTCAAGTGCTCTAACCGAAATTCCGGCTTCAAGGCTTGACTTTATTTTTAACAAAACCGCTTCTTCTTTTTGTGCCTCTTTATTCCCTGTTTTAGCTGCACGCTTAACTTTCTCTAATTTTTTATCTACAGTTTCTAAATCCTTTAACTGCAATTCCATATCAATGGTCTCCTTATCTCGTATAGGATCTACTTTTCCATCAACATGCACAATATTATCATTATCAAAACAACGTAAGACGTGCAAAATAGCATCAGTTTCTCTGATATTAGCTAAAAATTGATTTCCTAAACCTTCACCTTTACTAGCACCTTTTACCAAACCGGCAATATCAACTATTTCAACAGTTGCGGGTTGCACTCTAACAGGTTTGACTAATTCTTCAAGTTTTTCCAGACGCTTATCTGGTACATTCACTACACCTATATTTGGTTCTATAGTACAGAAGGGAAAATTGGCACTTTGCGCCTTGGCATTTGACAAACAGTTAAACAAGGTTGACTTTCCTACATTTGGTAATCCTACAATTCCAGCTTTCATAATTATGATAATTTTTGCGAGTGCAAATGTAATTAATTCCTCTTTTATTTAAAGTAAAACCTTATGATATCTAATATTTTATATTTGTAACAATTTTGAGAACTGCTCGTCATTTCAATGAAGCCATCAATTATGAAACATTTTATTGCTTTTTTTATAATTTTATTAAGTCATACTGTTATATTTTCACAAAATATTACCGCCAGATTAATAGACAAAAACACACAAAACCCCATTCCATTTGCAGCCATAAAAACAGCTGAATTTGACGGGGTTATTTCAAATGAAGAAGGCTATTTTACCTTAATTGAAGACAAAGACAAAAATGAAATAACCATTTCGTGTTTAGGTTATAATAATAAAACCCTGACTATTCAAGAGATTAAATCTTTAAATTTTTTAATTACTCTTGAAGAATCTATAAATGAACTAAACACCGTTTATGTAAGTAATAAAAGACCAAATGCCGATTCTATAATGGCAAGAGTCAGACAAAATATTTCTAAAAATTATGACACAAAATTATATAAACATGAGATTTTTTCAAGAGAAACTGCTTTTATGGATTTTGATAAATTAGATTTTGAAATTGAAAAAGCATCCCACGTTAAAAAGAAAAATCTAGAATTTGCCAATAAAAGTCTGGATTCACTTTCAAAAGCAGTTGTACAAAGCAAAACAAAACATTTTAAAGATTTTAAGGCTGATTTATTTGTTAATGATTCCTCTAATTCAAAAATAAAGGTTTTTAAGGCTGCGGAACTTGTCGACCAAAAAAATAATCTTTCAATAGAAGAAGTTCAAATTAGAGCACAGCATGTTATCCTAAAATATCTAGATACCACTTTAACTTATAAGCTTAAAACAGGCTTATTTAAAATTGAAGATTCTTTATCACTTAAAGATGAAGACAGCAAAGAACACAATAAAAACGAATATGAAGTTAAAGAGTTGAATGGGCAAGCAAATAACTTATTAAAACGCTCTCAGTTTAATGAAAATTCTATGCTTTCAAAAATAGTAGATGCCGATTTGTATGAATACCGTTTTGTAGATGTCTCTTATTTTAACAATGAACTTATTTACATCATTAATTACAAACCAAAAAGGTCAAAATCAAAATACACTGGTAAACTTTTTATTGCAGATAACACTTATGCAATAACAAAGGTAGATTTTGAATTCGCCGATGGCAAACGTGGTAACAAGTTTAATTTAAAATTAATTTTAGGAGTTAAATACATAGAAAATGTACGAAAAGGAACAGTAATTTACCAAAAAGACACCTTAAATAAATATCAACCACAATACATAAAATTTGAAGAAGGACGTTATTTTTATGTAAGCAGACCTTTAAAATTTATTGAAAACAGCCCAGAGAAAAACAAAACCAGTTTTGATTTTACTATTGAAGGCAACATTATCACCAAGCAAGAATTATTACTCACTTCTAGTACAAAAATAAACTTAGACTTGTTTAACAAACTAACAGAAGAAAAATCGGTTCTTTATGTTAAGTTAAATAAATATGATGCCACTATCTGGGACCAAGACAAAACCATTGAACCCTTAACTGAGATGAAGGAGTTTAAAGGGTCCGATTGATAAATTATTTATTAAAATCTACACAAATTTTTATCAATAAATTCACAGTTTAGAACAAATATTATTATTAACAATAAAGCATCATTTTTTTTAATACAATAACAATAATTTAAAGTTTTTGAAAAATTAAAGTTTCTTTACATTATATTTAACATTAACTAATTCAAAAATATAATTTACATGAAACACATTTACTTTATAATGCTGGTCTTATTTGGCATTAATTTTTCGTTTGCACAAAATGTAACAGGAACCATTTCTGATGATTCTGGTGCTCCAATTGCAGGTGTTAACGTTATAGAAAAAGGTACAGGAACAGGAGTTGTATCTGATTTTGATGGAAAATATTCCATCGCCGTTGGACCAACAGCAACGCTTATCTTTAGCTATGTTGGTTATAATACTTTAACCATTGATGTAAATAATCAAACAACTATAAACGTTACCATGCAAGAAGGTGTCAGTCTTGATGAAGTAGTTTTAGTTGGCTCACGTAGCCCCAAACGAACTGCCACAGACACAGCTGTGCCAGTTGACATATTAGATGTTGCAGAGATTTCGTCAAGAACAGGTAAAGTTGAAGTGAACGAAATACTTCAGTATGCTGCCCCTTCATTTAATGCGAGTAAACAATCAGGATCTGATGGTGCTGATCACATCGTTCCTGCATCATTACGTGGTTTAGGCCCTGATCAAACTTTAGTGTTAATTAATGGAAAACGAAGACATCAATCATCGCTTGTCAATGTATTTGGAACACGAGGGCGAGGTAATTCTGGAACGGACTTAAATGCTATTCCTGCCACGGCTATAAAAAGAATTGAAGTATTAAGAGATGGTGCTTCAGCACAATATGGGTCAGACGCAATAGCTGGAGTAATAAATATCGTTTTAAAAGATAATACCGACGGTTTTTCCGGAGGTATCACTTATGGGGCGTACAGTACCGCTATTGGCGATGGATGGGAAGATGCTACAGGTGAAACGCTTTATAATGTTGAAGGAAAGAATAGACTGGATGGTAAAAACAAAAGTTTTGATGGTGCTACTGTTAAAATTGATGCCAACTATGGTGTTTCATTAAACGACAAAGGTGGTTTTATAAATTTTACTACCGAGTTTTTAACTAAACAAAACACTTTAAGACCAGGATTTTCTTGGAGAAAAGGTTATGGTAGTGCAGGTGTTGATGGTTTTAATTTTATGATTAATTCATCGGTACCTATTAATGATAATACAGAAGTATATGCTTTTGGTGGCAGAAACTTTAGAGACACCAATGCCTATGCATTTTCAAGAGATAGTTTTAGTGATGGTGATAACCGTTCTGTACCTAGCTTATATCCAAATGGGTTTACACCAAGAATTACATCATTAATTACAGATGTATCTGTTTCTGCTGGTGTAAGACATAAAATGAGCAATGGTTGGAATGTAGATTTTAATAATACTTATGGAAAAAATAATTTTCATTATTATATAAAAGGCAGTAATAATGCCTCTATGAAAGACGGATCACCAACTGATTTTGATGCTGGAGGTCATTACCTTTCTCAAAACACAACAGGTGTAGATTTTAACAAATACTTTGAAGATATTGCTAGTGGCTTAAGTCTTGCCTTTGGTATGGAATATAGAACAGAAAACTTTGGTATTTTTGCTGGTGAAGTTCCTTCTTATGGTCTTTACGATGAGAATGGAGTCGTAATTACCAACCCTGCAATTCAAGATGTTGCAACAGATTCTAATGGAGATGAATTACCAGGAGGCTCTCAAGGTTTTCCTGGATACAGCCCAGATAATGTAGTGGATAGAAGCAGAACTAATTATGGACTTTATTTAGATACAGAACTTAATATAAGTGAAGCTTTTATGATTGCAGGTGCTGTTAGATTTGAAGACTATAGCGATTTTGGAAATACAATCAACGTTAAATTGGCATCCAGACTAAAAATTACTGATGATTTATCATTAAGAGGATCTGTTTCGACAGGGTTCAGAGCGCCCTCATTAGCACAGTTATATTACAATTTAATATTTAATAACATTGTAGCTGGTACTTCGGTCCCTTCTTTATTGTCTGCAAATAATAGTACTATTACCAAGGCCTTTGGGATTGGTCCTTTACAAGAAGAAAAAGCAGTAAACGGAAGCATTGGTTTTACCTATAAAAATGGTGGTTTTACAGCTACGGTAGATGCGTATTCTATTTCTGTTGATGACAGAATCATCCTAACTGATAATTTCACGGATCAAGCTATTTTGGGACCTTTAAATGTGGATGCCGCACAATTTTTTGCCAATGGCGTGGATACCGAAACAACAGGCCTAGATATGGTATTTAACTATACGACTTCTGTTGGTGGTGACAATACTATTAATATTGGGTTAATAGGAAATCTAAACAAATTGAAAATAAAAAATATTAATACTCCAGATTTTGATGGTAGTAACATGACCGATGAAGAGGCCGAATTAAAGTTCTTTGGCCCTTTTTCACAAGCCTATTTAAAAGCAGCGGCACCCGATTATAAATTTGGTTTAAATCTTGGTTATTCAACTTCTAAATTTGATGTACTAGTTTCATTAACTCAATTTAGTGACGTAACCATTCAAGATTTCCAATGGGTGGATTCTCCTCCAACATCATTTGCCGAAGCAGATGCATTATTGCCTTTAGCTACAGATGTATATAAAGCTACCATGACAGTAGATCTTAGTTTGGGTTATGAGTTTACAGAAAAGCTTAGGCTTACTGTTGGTGCTAATAACTTATTCAATAAATATCCAACACCTCAGTTTGATGGCTGGACAGATCAAGGTGGTTTAGCAGATTCCGTTCAAATGGGATCAGATGGCACCTATGTGTTTGGGCGTTTAAGTTTTAATCTATAATAGTTAACAGTAAATCATAAAAAAAACCGAGTTTTTTAGCTCGGTTTTTTTATACATATAACATTTTTATAAACCTATCCTTCAGGATGCATAAACCGTTGTTTTGCTAACAATTGTTCTTCAGTTTCTACATGAGCATCATCCGGCACACAACAATCTACAGGACAAACCGCAGCACATTGTGGCTCATCATGAAATCCTTTACATTCTGTACATTTATCGGGTACAATGTAGTAAACCTCATCACTTACAGGTTCTTGTGCTTCATCAGCATCAACCTCAGCACCATTAGTTAAAACCACTTTTCCTTTTAAACTGGTACCATCATTATAACGCCAGTCATCAGCAGCTTCATATATTGCTGTATTTGGACATTCTGGTTCACAAGCACCACAATTTATACATTCATCTGTTATTATAATGGCCATAGCATTTTCTTTTTTTAAATTTGCAAAAGGCTAAAATAAAACCAAAACCATTCATAACCAAATAGAGAATGCATTTACAACAAAGAATTAACGCTTTTGTAAAATTAGGAGATTTTTTAAGTCAATTTTCTAATGAAGTAATTCAAAAAAAAGAAACCATTGAACACAATGAGTTGTTTTTTGAAGGATTTAAACATCAATTAAAATTAGCTGAAGAAAATAATGGCTGGTTCTCAAAAGAAAATATGGCATTTGCAATAAATGGCTGGGCTCAATCCTTAACTTCAAAAAATTTGAACAAATGGTTGTCCGCCTATAGTATTCCTGAAAGAGACGCTAAACAAGTTGCCATTATTATGGCTGGGAATATTCCATTGGTAGGTTTTCATGATTTTTTGTCGGTTTTAATAAGTGGTCATCATGCCCTAATTAAGCAATCATCAAATGATAAGTATCTTCTTCCCTATTTAGCTAAATATTTAGAATATGCAGAACCAGAATTCAAAGGAGTGATTCATTTTACAGATAAGAAACTTGAAAGTTTTGATGCCGTTATTGCCACAGGAAGTAATAATACGGCACGTTATTTTGAATATTATTTTAAAGACAGGCCCTCTATCATTAGAAATAATAGAAATTCTGTTGCTGTTTTAAACGGAAAAGAAAATTTAGAAGACATGCAAGCGCTTTCTGAAGACATATTTAGATATTATGGCCTAGGGTGCAGAAATGTTTCAAAGTTATATGTACCAAAAAACTATAATTTTGATTTATTCTTTCAAGGAATTTATCATTGGCATCCTATTATAGAGAAAGCAAAATATGCTAATAATTATGACTATAATAAAGCCGTTTATATAATGAGTGAATTTGATATGCTTGAAAACGGTTTTTTAATGATTAAAGAAGATGTCAGTGCCGTTTCACCAATTGCAACTGTTTTTTATGAATATTATGACAATTATACACAGTTGAAAGCTAAATTAGAACAAGAAAAGGAATCTATTCAGTGTATTGTTTCAAATGGATTTATTAAAAATGAAATTGCATTTGGTATGACTCAAAAACCTCAACTTTGGGATTATGCAGATGATGTCGATTCTATTGAATTTTTGTTAGAAATTTGATTAAAAAATTATGGAATTTATAACATTTAATCCTCATTTTATTTGGAACTTTACATCCTAAAATTCTTATAAAAAATGAAAAAACATAACTTTAGCGCAGGACCAAGTATTTTACCTCAAGAAGTTTTACTAAAGGCTTCACATGCCGTAATGGATTTTAATAACGAAGGCTTGTCTTTATTAGAAATATCTCACAGAAGTAAATCATTTGTTGATGTGATGGAAAAAGCAAGATCCTTAGTTTTAGAACTTTTAGGATTAGAAGGCAAAGGCTATAAAGCATTGTTTTTACAAGGAGGTGCAAGCACTCAGTTTTTGATGGTTGCTATGAATCTTTTAGAAAAAAGAGCTGGTTATTTAAATACTGGTACTTGGAGTGCTAAAGCTATAAAAGAAGCACAGATTTTAGATGATATTTATGAAGTCGCCTCTTCAAAAGAAGCTAATTATAATTATATTCCAAAAGGATATGATATTCCTGAAGATTATGATTATTTCCATTGTACGTCTAATAACACCATTTTTGGAACACAAATAAAATCATTTCCAAACTCACCAATTCCTATGGTTTGTGATATGAGTAGTGATATTTTTTCACGTGTATTAGATTTTTCTAAATTTGATTTAATTTATGCGGGTGCTCAAAAAAATATGGGACCAGCTGGAACCACTCTAGTGGTTATTAAAGAAGATATTTTAGGAAAAGTGTCTCGTAAAATTCCTTCTATCATGGATTATAAATTACATATTGCCAATGGTAGTATGTACAACACGCCTCCAGTTTTTGCGGTTTACACTTCCATGTTAACATTAGAATGGATCAAGAATTTAGGTGGTATTGCTAAAATTGAAGAAATGAATGAGAAAAAGGCAAGAGTCATGTATTCTGAAATAGATTTAAATCCATTGTTTAATGGTTTTGCGACTAAAGAAGATCGCTCATTTATGAATGCCACTTTTACTTTACAAAATGAAAACTTAAAAGAAACGTTTGAAACCATGCTAAAAGAGGCTGGAATAAGTGGATTAAATGGCCACAGAAGCGTTGGTGGCTATAGAGCATCTATGTATAATGCGCTACCTCTTGACAGTGTTAAAGTACTGATAGAAGTCATGAGTGAATTAGAAAGCAAGGCATAATAATTAATCGTCATTAAAAACATAAACCGTCATTCCGAACGAAGTGAAGGAATCTCATTAAAAGATTGCCACGTCATACTTGCTCGCGATGACAAAAAACTGAAATTAATTTTAAGTTGAATTGTTAATTGTTCAGTGAACTTTAAACTTTTAAACTTTAAACTTTAAACTTATAGAATGAAAGTATTAGCAAACGATGGTATTTCGCAAACCGGAAAAGAAGCTCTTGAAAAAGGCGGATATGAAGTTATTACAACAACTGTTGCTCAAGAGCAATTAATAAACTACATCAACGAAAAAGAAATAAGTGTATTATTAGTTCGTAGCGCCACTACAGTGCGCAAAGATTTAATTGATGCATGTCCGAGCCTAAAAATAATAGGTCGTGGTGGTGTTGGTATGGATAACATTGACGTAGAATATGCCAAAAGCAAAGGTTTACACGTTATAAACACACCTGCATCTTCATCACATTCAGTAGCAGAATTGGTGTTTGGTCATTTTTATGGGTTAGCAAGATTTTTACATAACTCAAACAGAGACATGCCTCTAGAAGGAGATGCTAATTTTGGAAAATTAAAAAAAGCCTATGCCAAAGGAACTGAACTTAAAGGAAAAACTTTAGGTGTTTTAGGATTTGGTCGTATTGGTCAGGCAACTGCAAAAGTGGCCTTAGGCGCTGGTATGAAAGTTATTGCTTTTGATCCGTTTTTAGAAAAAGCCAATTTAGAACTTGAGTTTTTTGACGGGCAAAAAGTAAATTTTGAGATTAAGACCATTTCAAAAAATGACGTTTTAAAACAAGCTGATTTTATCACATTACATGTGCCTGCACAAAAAGAGTACGTTATTGGAAAAGCAGAGTTCGATATGATGAAAAATGGTGTCATTATTGCCAATGCTGCACGTGGTGGCGTTCTTGACGAAATAGCTCTTGTGAAGGCCATTGAAAGCGGAAAAGTTGCAGGTGCTGCTTTAGACGTTTTTGAAAAAGAGCCAAAACCAGAAATTCAACTATTAATGAATGCATCTCTTTCACTTACACCACATACCGGAGCAGCTACAAATGAAGCACAGGACAGAATTGGAACTGAATTAGCTGAACAAATAATCAGTATTCTTGGTTAAAAATTGTCACCAAAATAAAATAATAAAGTCCTATATTAAATGTGTAGGGCTTTTTTTGTACATTGAAAATCAATTTTATTAACAATTTTAATTAAGAATTATTATGCCTGGAATATTAGATTTATTAAACAGTGACCTAGGGAAATCAATTATAAGTGGAGTTTCCAACCAAACCAATCAACCTCAAAATAAAACACAAGATGTTTTAACAATGGCATTACCCGTTTTAATGACAGCAATGAAACGAAATGCTTCAACACCTCAAGGAGCTCAAGGATTATTAAGTGCTTTAGGAAGCAAACATGATGGTAGTATATTGGATAATCTTGGCGGATTATTTGAAGGTGGTGTTGACTCTAATGTTTTGGATGATGGCGGAAAAATATTAGGTCATGTTTTAGGTGGAAAGCAAAAAAATGTTGAAATGGCTTTAAGCCAAAAATCTGGTATTGATGCAGGTTCTGTTGCTCAAATTTTAAAAGTAGCCGCACCTATTTTAATGGGCGTTTTAGGAAGTCAGGCAAAACAACAAAACGTTAATAGCGCTAATGGTATTGAAAGCTTGTTAGGCGGACTACTTGGGGGTAATTCACCTCAACAAGAACAAAGCTT
>Ga0208305_10001154_pt1 | contig 12731 bp, 10 predicted proteins | sample ColrivemetaGS741_FD_187605 | JGI IMG/M metagenome (GOLD analysis project Ga0208305, IMG submission 187605) | Estuarine microbial communities from the Columbia River estuary - Flood tide ETM metaG S.741 (SPAdes) (version 2) | ecosystem: Environmental > Aquatic > Marine > Intertidal zone >... | reverse complement strand
ACTGTAACTACTAATGTACTCGATGTTACTACAGACGCTAAAATAAATACACTGTACACAGCAAATATTGATACGCTTGACAGTAGCGCAATTAACATTATACCGCCTGCTATATTTAATTCAGATGTTACTGTAGGAAATACACTGTACACAGCAAATATTGATACGCTTGACAGTAGCGCAATTAATATTGCACCACCTGCTATATTTAATTCAGATGTTACTATAGAAAATACACTAACTTTAACTACTCCGACTGATTTGCCAACAGGCACTACAATTGGCGGTGCTACTATTAATACTGGTGAGATAGCTGGCGCAAACGTTACAGTAAGTGACGATCCGCCGGTTGGTTCTGATATCGGAGACTTATGGTGGGAATCAGACAGTTTACGCTTAAAAGTAAGGTATAACGATACTTGGATTGATGCGCTGCCAGTTGGCGGAGGTATCGGTGGTGCTGATGGAAATGCTAATGTTACAGTTAGCGATGATGCGCCAGGAGGCACTCCAGCATCCGGAGATCTTTGGTGGGAATCAGACACTGGTAGATTAAAAATTCGTTACGATAACTTTTGGGTAGATGCTTCACCAGTCGGCGGTGGCGGAGGATCTTATACCCCAGCAACAGCAAGCGACTGGAACGGAACAGCACCAACGACTATTGGTGCTGCTATTGATCGACTAGCAACACTTGTAAAAACACTAAATAGTGGCACCGGCGCTTAACTATAAATTTTTAAAACGGAGAGTAATAAATGGCTATACAATTTCCTTCTAGCCCAAGTGTGAATGACACGTATGTTGTAAACGGAACTACATATACGTGGAATGGCACTAGCTGGGAATCAAATATAACAGCAGCATCATTTAACCTTACTGGTGATGTAACTGGTAAGGTAACTGGTGATGTGTCGGGATCAGTTTTTTCTGATGATAGCACGTTACTTGTAGACGGTGTGAATAGTACTATTAACGCTACTGCTTTAACAGGTGCACTACCTGCGATTGACGGCTCGGCGTTAACTGGAATTGCTGTGGACGGTGCTGACTTTTCTGGCAACTTTACAGGCTCTATCTTTTCCGACGACAGCACACAAATTATTGACGGTATTACTGGTGAAGTCACCGGTGCTGTAAATAACACTACTACTACATCTACAACAGTACAAACTACGCAGATTAGCGGCGTTGACTCATCCGATATAACTGTTAATAACGGTATTAATTTTACTTCCGACGTTACTGTAGACGGACAACTTTCAGTTCCGAATATTGTTACGCCTGATAGCTCTGCGCTACGCATTGAGAACATTGCTAACTTCCAGTCAGACGTTGATGTAGACGGCCGCTTAACAGTAGGCGGCAACGACGTACAAAACCTAATCGGCGACGGTACAGGCGGTTACGAGTTTACCGGTGGTTTTGAGAATAGAACAACTGGTAGCGCTGGTGTTAGTGACATCGGTACTGACGTAGAATATACTTCTGCGCAAGTACTTACACAAGAATGGATGAGATTTGGTTTTAGTTCCGAAAGACAGTTAGCAAACGATAAGCCGTATTGGACTAACGGAGCAGGCGGAGCTGATGAAGCACCTGGCGCTATTTACGGCGCTGATGCTAACAACTTACCAGATGGATTTTTTATGGACGGAAGCACTGCTCGACCAGACGCTTATCGTGGTGTTGGATTGTTCTCCGGCGCTTATATGCCAACTGGCGTAACTAGCATGTTTGACTTTGCTGAAGACAGTTCATTTAGTCCATACAACGAAGCACAAACATCAGGCAGTTTACAATATAACGCTGCTTCGGGTTCATACAATATGAGTCAACTTACTACAGGCGACTTTACATCGTTTAGATTTGACTTTAATCTAACACCGCAATTTGCAAATACAACTGTAGAAGTTGGACTTATTTGGCAAACTAGAGACGCAAGCGACAACGCAACATTTACATTTGCTCTTACAGGTGAACCAATCTTCTTTGGATCAGGCACAACAGGAAGAACATTCCTAAACCGTCCAGTTATGACAGCATATCTTGCTTCTGTTGAAGATGTAAACGCAAGAGCATTACCGGCAATACGAGCAGACCAGCCAGTGTTTGTACAGCCACTAACAACATTATTTGTAGTAGGGAGATAATTAAAAATGGCGATAAGAGTAGTTCGAAATAACAACGGTAACTGTGTAACCTTTGTAGGCTCATCGCAGCCGGCATATTGGAACGCTTGCCTTAGCGGACAAGTTAACAGTGATGATAGCGGTCGTGTTGACGTTGTTAACGACGTTAGAACCACAGATGACAACAACCCGGTATACGAATTCTACGGTGTGCCTTACACTGAATTCCAAGACGCAGACGGTAATAGCTTTAGTGACTCAACAGAGGCAGCAGCATATATTACTGAAAAAGCAAACGTAATCGGCGGCGCTATTGAACTTGATGCTATTACTGTTGTAAACTTTACACGTGATAACACTAACACTTCTGTACTTACATCGCTCGGTGATAGTTTTGGCGTAAACAGTGTTAAGGCTATAGGAGATGCTGACGGTAACATTACCATTCGAGAGGACGCAGACACAGGTGTTGCGCTTTACACTTCAATTAGACCTTACAATGTTACGATTAATGGACAGACACAGACTACGGCACTTAATGCTGTAATAAACGCACTAAACGCACTGTTTAATGTTACACCGGTTGGCGCAGGCGCCGACGATCCTACTGTTTCTAATCAATACGGTCAAACTACTCCTAATATAGGTACGTTTGGTAACGTTACTATCTCCGGAGGTATTGCTACAAAGGGTTCTAACTCAGGTTCGCAGTTTAATGATGGTTTCTATACTATAGGCCAAGCAGTTAATAGCTCGGGCGAGTACTTTGAATTTGATAACACCGGTTATGCCTTTGATCGTAAGTTTACAATTGGTTTGTTAGAAACCAGTAAGTTCGACGCTGGTGATTCTACTACATTACTTGAGAACATAACCAGCCTCGGCGGCGTATTGGATCTTGCTGTAAGGCTTGGTCCAAACGCAGCGTTTGAAAACAGTGATTACGGTGTTGTAATTGAAAATGGTTTCTACGAAGCGCCTGGCAAATCTTTCCAGTTCCGTGCTGGTGTTGACAACACCGGTAGACTATCCATTAGTCACTATAAAAACGGCGAATGGTTAGTAATCGTACGTAGTGCGTTTATTATAGACTCTAGTGAAGAATATATGCTAGTATGCCATATGGTTAAAGAAAACGCTCAAGTTAACGTTGGCACTGTTAGGACTAACAGTCTTGTAAGCGACGTTCCTTTACAATATCGCTACATTGAATCACCAGACGGTTCATTCTATTACCCATTGTTTTCAAACAGATCCGAAGCTGATTACGTATCACAAAACGCATTTACGCTATTTGGTGCTCCGTACGTTAACGATACTGACACTAATAGCGACGGCTTCCACTCACACTCGCATGTATTTATAGACGAGCCAACTAATACAACTTGGTACATGCCAGACAACTACATGTTCCACGCTAATAGCTCTGCTCCGGCTAATACAGCATCAATAACATATACTGCTATTCAAACAAACGCAGACGGAGACTATGTCCCAGCAGCGTACAGCAGTAGTACTAGCTATACGTTTAATGAACTAGATAGTGTTAACATTGAGATAACCCCAACAGATATTTCGTACACTACTATTGTATCTGGGTTACCGCCGTGTATAACACACAGTGGTCGCTATCTTACTGGTACTATTGATCCAATATCGGCTACTGAAACATATACTGTCACTATTACACGATCCAACACTTTTGGATCGTCAGTTGGTACGCTGTCTATTACACTAAACGACAATGCTAACTTAGGTAATATTGCTGATTTTACAGAAATAGACGGCAACTTCTATCAACCTAATCAGTTATTCCTCGATGAGGATGCTGTTGCTCAGTACGATGTACAAATTAATCAAGACGAGCAACTCACTTATAGCTTTAATAGCGCCAGTACTATACCGCCAACTATTGGTATTTTAAGTGCTACTGGTCAAAATGCCGTAACTGCGTATGATAGTTCTACTGATACGTTAGGTGTAGGCACTAGCGGGTCATCCCCGGGCACTGACTTTAAGTGGAGTACAATGTGGGATTTGCGTTTTATTACGTTTGCTAGTATTGTAGGCGGTACGTTAAGCGGTAACGATAATGAAAAAGATCACTTAGTAGGATGGGACGATAACGACGTAGTATTTGGTATTTCCAATGACAACCTGAACGTAACAATTGCGCTAAAGTACGGTACTGATGGTTATCTCCGTTTGTACCGCAACGGCGCACTTTTAAAAACGTCTGCTAATACTTTCTCAGGCGCACAAACACTAACTATTGCTGCGTTTGCTGATCAAACGCAAAACAGTGTGTTTATACCTAGCAACTTTACTATCAGCAACCAAAACGCAGGTTCTACAACTGCGCCAAGTGGATTTAAAACACCAATTGCCGAAGGTGCTATGGCTACGTCAACACTACTTGGTAATGTTAGCACTGATGATTCAACAACACACGACGCTGCTGCTGAATTGAACGCTGTGCTTAATCTAAACCATAGATTTATACTTCCAAAGACTTGGGTACAAACTAACATTTTACCGTACATTGACACCACAGGCGCTGATGTATTCTTTGGCATACCAACAAGTAGTGTTAACTGGACTGATGTAGCACTTAGCGATTTTGATGCTGTAATTAGTTTTGAAGGTACTGCTAACCCAGCGCACACATCAAGACTAGAAGTAGCAAGTAGTGATTCGAGTGTTACTGATGATACTACAAATATTAACTCTTTAACCAACGCTTTCTTTGACTATGCTCTAGAATGGGACGGTGATGACCTACACGTTATTGCTTGTAACATCGGCGATATTAACACACAGCCTTCAATTAGTAACGGTGGACAGTTTTCACGAGTTATGACTTATCACAACTATGTACCAGACGACTCTGCAAACGGAAGTTTACCATTGTTCTTTGCTGTAGATGACCAGGGGCAAGTTAACCTAACAACTAGCGGACTACAAGAAATACGTACACCGTTTGGTGCTAACGATATTTTAGTTGCTGAAGGTTCGACAGGCAACGGGCAGTTTAAAACACAGCCAGCAGCCGCAGCCTTTGACGCTAGCGTTAACGGTCACGCACCTTCAGGGTATGGGTTTACCTTTGGTGGTGTAACGACTGTAAATGCTGGTTACACATATCGTTTCATCTACCATCCATCTATGGAAACTGATGACAAGATTGAGTTCCGTCTTGCTTCTGATAATACAACAGTTTACACAACTGGTGTTACAACATTCGGTTCTGGGGATCCAAGTACTGATACTCCTTACAAGGGTATTCAATTTATTGTTCCTGCTGATGCTCCGCCGCTGACGCTGTATTACTACAACTCACACAGCGGTGGTTCATATGATGCTGGTCGTGCTGTGTCAATTTCGGGTTCCACCTACGTTGAGTCTATTACTGGTATCACAAAAGAAGGTCCAGCAGCTAACCAAACTGGTACTAACGTGATGGACGCTGGTGAGTATGGTTGGATTAGTCTTAATGAGCAGTTATCTGCGGGTGAAAGACTTGTTCTTGATAACGCCTTCTTGGAAAACTTACTTAACACAATGAGGGAATCTGGAGACAACTCAAATACCACAGGAATTAATTGTACAATAGGGCTTAGGGGTCCAAACTTCACCAACACTGCAGAAATACATGGTCATGATATAAGTGGTCAGTTCTTAGGTAATCATTACATAAGGTTAATTGCATTAGGTATCCGTACAAGAGAAGCTGGTTGGGTAATACACAGCAATGGAGTAAACGGAAATAACGGGTCGGTTAACACAACTAGTGGCTTTGCTTCTGTATGTGGATTCTTGGAAGTAACCAACTCTGGTAATAACATCAGATCGGGTATGGGATCCAATGGTTCTTATAGCATTGTTCAAGGAGATGAGTCAACAAAGACTTATGGCGATTGGACAGGTTATAAACGACAGACGGGTGAACAAGGATACGGTATCACAAGTGAAGATGTTGTAATGGGCTTCTGGACATTCAATGCTGGGGATTTTGATGGTGACCTTATAGATTGGACAGATATAACTGAAGTATCTGTTCCAACTCCGGCTGCTACAATTACCACTCCTTGGACGAAAGCACTTGACTTTAGTGGTTCTTCTGAGCGTGCTAAAATGACAGTGAGCTCGGCCACATATAATGTTCTGCGTATGGGCGATTTGGGGACGACAATAGCTGCACCTACAACTAGTGGAAATACGTCTAGTGCTAGCACCGCAAAACCTTGGGCTACTACGATCGTGTTTAGTTCTGATAACAACTCAAGTAACCAACACATTTGGAACCAAGGTGAGGGTGCCGGAAGCACTGATGACAACATCTATCTGCGTGTTGGCTCAGCTCGTGACCTACACTTTGGTTGGGGTCGAACAGGTGCATTGAACGAATGTTCACTCGGTACTCTTGCAAGTGGTTCAGGCAACTGGTCCGGCATTTATATTGCCCATACAGGCGAACGCCTAAGTGGTTCTAATGCTACAGCAGCAAACCTTGCGGATTGTTTTGATATCCGGTTCGTAGACCTTTCAACTGGTGTAGTTGGTTCTCAGCTAAGTACATCATCTAATTGGTCAACCAATGGTGGTCGAATGGATCGTGCTATTCTTGGTGACTTTACAATTGGTGGTCGTGATTCTAACCGCAACTTCCACGGTAAGATTGCTTCCATGGTAATAACGACTCTGAAGCTGAGTGTTTCTATGCCAGATGCTACTGAAATTAGCATGATGGTTCGCGACCCAAAGCAGTGGGTAGACGACTACAGAGTAGGAGAGACTTACCGCTATGCTCCTTACAGCTATAATAATAGCAACTTCCAGCGTGGCAACTTCAGCTCAATCTCTAGTACGCAGGTTTGGTTGATGGGCGATAGCAGCAGTGATGCCTATGCCAAGATTCGAAACCAAGTTTGGGATGCGCAACAGAGCTATACCACTATGGATATGGTTTCGATGGTATCCAATGATATTGAAACGGTGAATATTTCCGGTCTGACATAAAACAATAGGGGAGTGTAATAGCTCCCCTATACTTCTCTTTATGATAAATACTACAAATAAGGATTTATCATGACACAATTCATAAGATTATTTGTCAATAAGCAGCATCAACTTTCTGAATCGGGTATTCCTTACACTACTCTATTAGAATCAGATGATCCCGATGTTAGTGTATACCATTGGGAAGGCAGCAGCACACTTACAGAGGCAGAAGCAGACGACTATGCCAATACACTGTCAAGCTACTTACTAGAAAATGGTATTACAGATTTTGACATAGAAATCTCAATGAGTGAGGAAGACATTATGAACGAGCAACGCAAGCTATCGCAGCGTCGTATTACAGAACACTGGAATCGCACTGTAAAGCCAATTACTGAAGGAAGATCAGGATCGCACTATAACGGTGCTTTTGCTTATTCCCAAGAAGCTACTAAAGTAATTAACGAGCACAGACGGTTTAAAGAAATTGAACTTAGTGAAGAAGTTACACTAGAAGATCACGAAGACTTTCATGAAATGTTTGGTCACCTTGCTTATAGTGTCGACGAAAGCGATTTGTTCGAAGCTGAGTACCGCGGACGTAAAGTTAAATTAAACAAGCCAACACGGGGCGATGTTAAAAAGTTTAAAGTATATGTCAAAGACCCTAAAACAGGTAACATAAAAAAAGTAAACTTTGGACACGGCGGCACAAGCGCTAAACGTCCTACTATGCGTATACGTAAAAGCAATCCAAAAGCTCGTAAGAGCTTCCGTGCTAGACATAACTGCGACAACCCGGGTCCGAAGACCAAAGCACGTTACTGGAGCTGTCGCAAATGGTAGATATGAATCCTAACTTTGATGTACCTAATGACTTTCTTACGTACATGAGAAACGATCGAGACTTTTATACAAAGCACTACTACCCTACTATGAGCAGAGCTAGTGACATTGTAGATCTAAAGAAGACAGTAAAGCCAAAGCACTTTATGCCTATGATTAAAAAAGGTGTAGGCTCGTACTGTAAAAAGTACGATATGCCTCAAGAAGTGTTTGCTAAAGAAATTATCAAAGAAATACTTAACATTCTTTCAAGCGAAGAACTTCCAAGAATCCAAAAAGGTGAATACAAATGTATTTGAGTGAGCTGCTAAATGAAAATCGCGATATAGAATGGAATCGTGTTCACATTGTTGGTCAACTTTATTATCTAGGCAAGATTACTAAGAGCGAAGCTATTTATTATTATGAAATGATCGGTCTTAACGAAAAAGAAATAAAGGAATATCTTGAATTAGCAAAGCAAGGACATCCATCGGGCATTGGCGAAAAGGGCTTAGTGCCAGGCGGCCAACTACCACTAATAGGCGACATACTTAATCCGATTAATTTAGGCTTAACACTCGGCGGTGGCGGCATTGCCGGCCTAGGTGCTAAAAAAGTCGGCGGCAATATTCTAAAACATGGCATCAAGCAAGGACTAAAGCAATCTGCTACTCAAGCCGCTTTAGCTGTAGTTAAAAATCCTGCTAACCTTGCTAAAGCAAAAGCGTATGCTAGAAAATATCCAATGTTCTTTAGACCAAAAGCAATACGAAGAATGGATAAAATACGTACCAATAAGTTTAAAGAAAAAATAGCAAAGCTAACCCAAGAAGGTAAGTTTGCGATGCGTGATGTTGAACGTGTTAAAAGCATTGCCGCACAAGTATCTGGCGCAAGCCAAAGTGTAGCTCGTCAGTATATTCATTCGTTAGTATTGCTTGGGGGTTTTATAGGCAAGGATATTATTGAATGGTCTCGTGATCCAGAGGCTACAGTAGGCGATCTTGCTACTAAGATAGGCGACCACACTATATGGGAAGCAGCATTCGTACTAGGTGTTCCTGTTGCTAAAATTATAGGCTTAGCTGCGAAAAAGCCAGTAACATCACTATGGAATCTAATAAAGAGTCTTTTCAAAAAATACGAGAACGCAGGTAAAGTAGCATCATCACTTGCTGGGCTAAGTGTGTCGCCTGCTATGACTGGTAGTGCTAACGTTACGCAAGAAAGTGTTAACGAAGTATTCGGCTTAGGCGGACAAAAGCGTAAACAGGCAGTACTGGCATTTGGCAGATTAAATCCTGCTACTGCTGGTCACGAACTAATGGTCGAAGCTATCAAACAGCAGCCAGGCGACAGTTTCTTATTCTTAAGTGATCGTGCTGCTAAGCTACCAACAGACCCGCTAAGTCCTGACGAAAAATTACAATGGGCTAGACTAAGTTTCAACGGTATTGCTGTAGGTCTTGCTAAAACAGCACTCCTAGCTGTTGATAGATTGTATAAAATGGGCTACACTGATATTATCTTTGTAGAAGGCGAAGACAAACTTTTCCCTATTGTTGAACGTTACAATAATGTAGAAACCAAAGTACATTATTACAAATTTAACAGCATTAAGCAGCATAGACTTACTCGTAACCCAGACGCAGACGATGCTTCGGGTATGAGTGCTAGTAAAATGCGACAAGCTGTACTAGACAATGACTTCGAAACATTCAAATCTGGTGTTACACAATCAGCACAACCGCAAGCACAAGCAATGTTCGAAAAACTCGGGCAGTTACTAGGAGCTAATGTCGCATAATGAATATTAATCAAATAGTTTCTGAAAATCCATTAAAATTGTTGAAAAAGGCCGCTAAAGCTGCTAGTACTACTAACAGTTCTGCTAAACAGTTAGACTTGTTTAATGATTATTACCAGTCACAACTAAAAGTAGTAAAAAGCATTGCTCAGATTAACGACCCAGAACAGTTTGCAGCGGCACTAATAAAGCAGGCCACTAAAGTTGACAATGTTGTCCCAAACTCAATTAATATTAACGATGTAGCAAAGCCAGATAGAGAAACTGTTCGATCACTAGTAAAAAATATCACCGAAGTTAGGAAATCTGTAGTAGCTAATAAACCAAACGAGCGTGCTACTCAGACACTTGCTAATAATCTAGCAGAAGCTATGGCTAAGCATCCAGACGCTGACTTATCGCAGTTATTTTCAGAACTTCTTAGTCAATCTAAGGCGTTAAAGAAGCGCAGTAAGTTAGAACAATTAGTAAATACTACACTTACTGTACTAGCAAGTATTATGATTATTGTCGGAACCTTGCGTGTAGTTGGCTTTTTACAAGCAGTTAAGGATTCGACAGAAAATGACCGATGAGATCGACGATATCCGCAGACTAGCAGGTATAAACGAATTCAAAGGCTACTCAGCGTATGAAGGCTCTAACATATCTGTTACAGGTACAGAAAAACGTCAAATAGAACGTGAGAATAACGTACAACCAGGCACCGACGAATGGTTTAAGCTATGGTTTAGTCGTCCGTACTGGAAAGGTCAGGAGTACCCCGAATGAGATTTAAAGAAATTGCCGAAGCTGTAGGGTATATACCTAAGAATAAGAAAGAAGCAAACGATCCTCGCTATTCAATGGCGATAACACAAGATGTCGGCCCTGGGCAGGATAAGAAAGAGACTGCTAAACTGTTCCCTATGAACAAAGACGGCAAGCCTAAGCCACTGAGCAAGAGTGCTGCTAAGAATTCAAACCCTAATACACTATTTAATCTAGGCCTAGCAGAGTCAGTACTTGTAAAACTAGAGCGTGACAAGCGTAATGACATCTATGTACTACACATGGTAGATAACAAAGACAAACACAGAGTAGAATTACGTGGTGAAAAAGGATACGAGTCTGGTAACTATAATCAGCATGATCGGTTACATCAAGTATTAGACGGTTTAGGTAAAGCTGTTGACCTAGGAGCACTGTTTGCTGGTGAAACTGTTAGTGTAAATCCGCATCACCCCGACGGGGAGCAAGCAATAAATGTAGCTAAAGCTGTTATGACCAATGAGACAAAAGGTCCTTGTCCTGTAACAGGCGAAGCTGTATGTAAATGCGGTGATAAAAAACTTACCGAAGCATTAGACAATCCGTATCCGTTTCATCTACAAGGTCCAGATTCATCGCACAATTTTGCAGCGACGGCGGAAACACCAAACGGTGTATTAAGAATGGACTTTGAAGCAGTAGACTATGATGACTTTGGTATTGACTTTGCAGTTGGTAAGAGCATGGGCAAAACAGAAGCAGGCGATGAGTTTAGAGTGTTTGCTACTGTAGTTGCAATGATAAAACAGTGGATTAGTGTAGTAGGTATTCAACACGTAGAGAGTTTTGACTTTGGTGCTAACAAAGGCGAACATGCCAATGACGGCAGAGCAAGACTATATGCTAGAATTGCTAAAAAACTTGCTGATCAACTAGGTTGGAAGTTAGAACAAAGCACCACAGCAAACCGAGATACAGAATTTTTCAAACTAACTAATCCTGATCCAGTACCACGTGATGATAGTCACTGGGACAACTTAGAAGATAATCCAGATTTACAAGATCATTCAGAGTTAGAAGAAAACTTTGCTGATGGTAAGAAAAAAGGCAAAAGCAGACCAGGGCGGGTAAAGAAAAGCGGCGCTAGCTGTAAAGGCTCAGTAACTGATCTACGCAAAAGAGCAAAAAAATACTCAGGCGAGCGTGGTAGAATGTATCAGTGGTGCCTAAACATGAAACAAGGCAAAAAAAGGAAAAACAAATGAGCGATACTATAGCTAAAATTAAAGAAGTAATAGCAGAGGCGTTAAATCAAGACGTAGACAACTTAACAGAAGCTGCCAGCTTTGTAGATGACTTAGGTGCTGATAGTTTAAGTACTGTTGAACTTGTAATAGCCCTTGAAGAAGAATTTAACATTAGTATAGATGACGATAATGCCGAAGGTATTATAACAGTCGGCGACACTATTCGTTATGTTACTGAAGCAATCGGAGAATAAAATGAAAATAAAAGAAATAACCGAAACTGCTACAGTAGGCGGCACAAGCGCAGGTGCAATAGCAACTGTAGCAAGTCCAGTAGCAGCTCATGCTAAACCCAAAAAGAGAAAAAATGGAGCACCAGTGGCACCACAAGCCACTAAGCCCAACGGCACTGTTAAAAACGCTCTAGATATGCCAAACAATATCATGGGCGGCAAACCTATCAAGAGATAAATACAGTAACAACTAAGGAATTACCAATGACTCGTAAAAACACTAACGAATCGCATTTGTCTAGCATGGCAATGAAAGCTGAAATGGATCACGAAGTACAAATGGCACGTAGTGATCTTTTTAAGATAGCAAAGTATGCTGTTGAACTGCACGACATGCTTAAAAGCGTAAGTGAAGCAGAAGGCTTAGAAGGCTGGCAGCAAAGCAAGATTACCAAAGCTGCTGACTACTTAGGTTCTGTATATCACAGCATGGATTACGAAGTAAACGTAAACGAGTCCGAGCAGCTAGAAGAAAATCCACTTAGGATAGCCAAGGCCGTGGAAGCCGGTTTTGGAAAACTATCTAAGTTTATGAAAAAAGGCAAAGAAGTTGCTAAAGCTGCTGACCAAGGCATCAAGACCGCACAGTTTAGTGGCAAAGCTGCTAGGGCATACAAGAGTGCTGCTGCGCTTCAAAGCGAAATGGCTAACAATCCAAGAAAAGTTAAAAGAA
>Ga0208305_10001134_pt1 | contig 12824 bp, 14 predicted proteins | sample ColrivemetaGS741_FD_187605 | JGI IMG/M metagenome (GOLD analysis project Ga0208305, IMG submission 187605) | Estuarine microbial communities from the Columbia River estuary - Flood tide ETM metaG S.741 (SPAdes) (version 2) | ecosystem: Environmental > Aquatic > Marine > Intertidal zone >... | reverse complement strand
GGACCAGAAGCAGGAAGTCAAAATGGACAACCAGAATCTAGTGATGTGGAAGATGTTGACTTCGAAGAAGTAAAGTAATTTGAACTTCCTTGTAAAAGGGTTATAATAAAAAACGCAACCAAAATGGTTGCGTTTTTTTTATATTGTAAATTAAGTATTAAATAAATTCACCAGTATGATCTGTTTTAACGTTTAAAACTTTATCATTATTCGTAAGTTTTATTTTATAGATTTTACGGGTAATGCCTTTATCACTTTCATAACTAACATGATAGGTGTCTTCTAAAATCATATGATTAGGAAATTTTGTTGCAATAGCTTGTAAAACTTCTAAAGGCAATCTAACATTTTTATACTTTTCTGTGGTTCTTATAATTTTTCCTTCAGTATTATAATCGGCCAAAATTTTCCCATCAGAATTGTAAAATGAAATGCTATAAGCTACGTCACCATAAGTATCAACTTCCTGATTTTTTGCTTTATACTCACTTACTTTGCTTTGTATTTTTTGCACAGGTAAAGCTTCTTTTGTTGTATTTGTTGCTTCTATATAATTATAATTAGCAACAACTTCAACTTCTTTTAATTCGATAGCTTGTGCACTCATTTGGATGGTAAATCCGAAAACTAGTAGACCAAAAATTATTTTTTTCATGACATTATTTGTTTAATTATTCCCGAAAATTACTATATAAGAGCATAATAAAACATGATAAAAGTCATTAAATCAGCATGTTAACCTATCTTGAAATACTATGCATGCATAACATATTGATAATCAGGTACTATGCGTGCATAATAAATTTTAATATTTTTAATTTTAACAGTTTTTAATTGAAAATAGTGTAGTTGTAACTAAAAAGCGCGACCATATTTGTCGCGCTTTTTAATAAAAATAATTTTCTTTTACATAAAATTGCCATCAGGAGCTATTTTTACCATAAGAGTTTTATCCCCGTTTTCAAGTTTTATTCGATATTCTTCTTTGGTAACACCTTTTTTGTAGTGATAGTTTACTTTGTAAACATCTTTAGAAATACCCCAATCTGGAAATCTGCTTGCAACCGATTTAAGAACGTCTTTTGGTAATTTAATATCTTTAAATCTCTCGATAGTTCTAATTAAGATACCATCTTTATCGTAAGCTGCAAGAATTTTACCTTGAGGAATAAAGAATGACACAAAATAGGTATCATATTCATCTCGATATAATTCAGAATCTTTTAAATCGTATAAAGCAACTTCTTCTCGCAGCATTTTTATGCCTTCCGCCATATCTTCTGAGTTTACAGCGTCAAGGTATTTGTAATTAACCGTAATTGCGACTTCCGGTAATACAGTGATCTGTGCATAAACTTGGGTTGTTAATCCAAGTAATAATAAGCTAAAAAATAAATTTTTCATAATACATGAATTTAGGATTAATAAGCTGAAAGTATTCAAATTATATATTTGTTGCAATGATAATTGTCATTCTAAAGAGGATTTTATAAACAGACGCAATTTAAGAGATATTATGCGTGCATCATATTTGTTATATTTGTTTAAAGCAATTTAAATAATGACCCGCAAATTTTCAGATCTGCTTAAAATAAAGTACCCAATAATTCAAGCACCCATGTTTTTGGTATCTAACACGGCTATGGTTATTGAAGCCATGAAAAGTGGAATAGCCGGATGTATTCCTGCACTTAACTATAGAACTTTAGAAGAATTAAGAGAAGCTATTAAAGAACTAAAAGCGGCTAAAGTAGTAGGAGGGGCTTTTGGGTTTAATTTGATTGTCAATAAATCAAACATTAAGTATCTAGGCCAACTGGAAGTTATTTGTGAGGAAGGATGTGATTTTATTATAACCTCTTTAGGAAGTCCAGAAGAAACTATAAACCAGGCACATAAAGTGGGTATTAAAGTATTTTGTGATGTGGTCGATTTAAAATTTGCACAGAAAGTAGAGGAATTAGGAGCAGATGCCGTTATAGCCGTAAATAATCAAGCTGGTGGACATCGAGGTAATTTAACTCCAGAAGCGCTTATAAAAGAATTAGTAAGTAAGTGTAAAATCCCAATAATATCGGCGGGTGGTGTAGGCTGTAAAGCAGATATAGATAAAATGTTGAGCTATGGAGCTGAAGGTGTGTCAGTTGGTAGCCCATTTATTGCATCGGTTGAAGCTAATGTCACAGAAGAATACAAACAGGCTTGTATTGATTATGGCGCAAAAGATATAGTAATGACCGAAAGAATTTCTGGCACGCCATGTACAGTTATAAACACGGATTATGTTCAGAAAATTGGAACAAAACAAACCTGGTTAGAAACAGTCTTAAATAAAAATAAGAAGCTTAAAAAATGGGTAAAAATGATTCGTTTTTCTATAGGGATGAATGCCACCAAAAATGCCGCAACTAAAGCCACTTATAAAACAGTTTGGGTTGCAGGTCCAAGTATTGAACACACAAAAGCTATATTGCCTGTTAAAGATATCGTTGAAAATCTAATTAAATAATTGCTAATGAAAAGGCATTAGAACTTGCATTATACAGATTTTTCTACTCATAAATTTTTCTAATCAATTAGAATTAATTTATTCTTGAGTTCCAGAAATTTTTTATTTTTTATTTAAAACCTCATTTTTAATAACGCCCCATTCTTCCCTCAAAATGCCATAACAGCAAGTATTACGTTTAAAGCCATCAAGTAAATAAACATTTTTACGTAGAACACCTTCCAAAGAACCCCCGATTTTTTCTACCGCTTTTCTAGAGCGTATATTCCGTTCATCAATTCTAAATTCAACTTTTTCAAAATTCATCACATCAAAAGCATATTCCAACATTAAATATTTCATATTCAGGTTTAATCCAGTGCCTTGAAACTCCCTGCCAATCCATGTGGAGCCTATTTCTAATACTTTATAGTTCCAATTAATATTCATAAAACGAGTACAACCGGCATACATTTTAGTTTGTTTATCAAAAATTATAAAGGGCATGGCTGTTTTTTGGTAATAGCATTCTACGGCGTTTTGTACATAGGCTTTTAAATCATCTACTGTATCAATCTTACTTGGAGAGTATTGAACTAAATTAACTTGCTGAGCTATTTCGCTAAGGTGTTTATAATTACTTAAATCTAATAAAGTAAGTTTTACGCGTTCGTTTTCTAAAGATGGTATTCGCATAATTTTTTGATAACTTTTAAAGTTGTAGACTATTAAATTGAACCTGATTTTTAATATCTTTTACCTATGCATTTTGTACTTTTACATGGTAAGTTTAAAAATACATTATTTCTATGCAATTAACTAAAGAAACTGTTATCGCGAAGGCGAATGCTGCGAGTAAAAATACGTTAATGGAAACATTAAATATTGAAATTATAGATTATGGTCATGATTTTTTGGTTGCAAGAATGCCAGTAACCTCTAAAGTACATCAACCAGACGGAGTTTTACATGGTGGCGCTTCAGTTGCATTAGCAGAGAGTGTAGGAAGTTTTGCTTCACATGTATTTATAGATACTGAAAAGTTTTTTGTACGTGGCATTGAAATTTCTGCAAATCACTTGAAAAGCATAAAAGAGGGGTATGTTTATGCAAAAGCAACTTTTATTCATAAAGGCAGAACGACTCAACTGTTAGATATTAAAATCACCGATGAAGCCAATAATTTAATCTCGGTATGTAAACTCACCACTATTTCATTACTAAAAAAACAATAGTTTATAAATTTGGAAGATTTTTTTAATAGTATTGAAACCCAATACAAAGCCCAATTGCCTTTTGTTGTTTATAGAAAACCTCGTGAAAGCCAAGTTAAAGCGCAATTACAGCAAACCGATGATTTATCTTTTGTAAAAGATTTTACTGAGACCGGATTTGTTTTTGCTCCTTTCGATGATTCAGAGGATTCTGTAATATTTCCTTTAGATAAAGCTAAGGTTATAGCGGTTAATTACGATGTTCCGCAAGTGGAAAGTAAAATCCTGTCAAGTGGCAGCTTATCTTCAGAAGCTCAAGAATTTCATGTTAATTTAGTAAATAAAGGCATAAAGGCAATTAATACTGGTGCCTTTAAAAAAGTGGTTTTGTCTCGTCAAGAATCGGTAAAACTTAATGGTAGCAATCCAATATCAATTTTTAAAAATTTATTAAATAATTATAATTTGGCTTTTGTTTATTGCTGGTATCACCCCAAAGTAGGGTTGTGGTTAGGTGCAACGCCCGAAACTCTTATGAAAATTGATGGCAATTCATTTTCAATTATGGCATTGGCAGGTACTAAAGAGTATCAAGGAACACTGGATGTTGACTGGGGCGAGAAAGAGCAATTAGAGCAAAAAATTGTAACTGATTTTATTGTTGAAAATTTAAACCCATTGGTTGATTCTTTTAATATTTCTGAAATTGAAACTGTAAAAGCTGGAAATTTATTACATTTAAAAACGATGATTTCTGCGCGATTAAAAACGAGTTCAACTATAAAACAGCTAATTTACGCATTGCATCCAACACCTGCAGTTTGTGGCTACCCAAAATTACTAGCAAAAGAATTTATATTACTTAATGAAAATTACAACAGAGCTTATTATACAGGTTTTTTAGGTGAATTAAATGTAAAAACTGCTATAGCACCAAGAACAAGTAAAAGAAATATTGAAAATAGGGCATATACTATTTCAAAAAAAAGCACGCAATTATATGTTAATTTGCGTTGTATGCAGTTAAAAGATTCAAATGCAATTATTTATATTGGTGGGGGCATTACAACAAATTCAAATCCTGAGTCTGAATGGGAAGAAACTGTATCAAAATCAATAGTTATTAAAAAAGTGTTGTAATTATATTTTTTTAAGGCCTATTTATTACATTTACATATTATTTTATTTATATGATTTATCCGAAAATACCGCTTGCCCAAACCGTAATAGAACTTTTTAAAGCCAGTGGCATAAAGCATATTGTTATTTCTCCAGGAAGTAGAAATGCGCCATTAACATTGGGGTTTACTAATAATCCCTATTTTAAATGTTATAGTATTGTCGATGAGCGTTGCGCTGCTTTTTTTGCTTTAGGAATTGCACAGCAATTACAAGAACCTACAGCAGTGGTATGTACTTCTGGTAGTGCGTTGTTGAATTATTACCCTGCAGTTGCAGAAGCGTTTTATAGCAATATTCCATTAGTAGTTGTGTCTGCAGACAGACCTAAACATTTAATTGGAATTGGTGACGGACAGACAATTAACCAAAGTAATATTTTTGAAAATCATATTTTATATTCAGTAAATCTTAAACTAGATTTAAAAGATGAAAAGAATATTCCGGCGAATGAAGATTTACCGATGTTTAAAAATTTGGAAGATAAATTTGAACGGTTTTTAGGATTACAAAAAGATATACAAACACATAATGAAGAAGAGATTAACGAAGCTCTAAATTTTGCTTTATTAAAAAAGGGACCAGTTCACATAAATATTCCTTTTGATGAACCACTTTATGTAACTGTCGATAAGTTAAAAGTAACACCAAAAGCAAAGAAACCAGTAGTTAAAAGCAAACCTATTGAAGAATACTTGCTTAATACATGTTTGGAAGATTGGAACTCTGCGTCTAAAAAAATGATTTTAGTTGGTGTTAATCAACCCAATCAAATTGAAAAGAAATGGCTTAATGAATTAGCTGATGATGACAGTGTTGTAGTTTTTACCGAATCTACTTCAAATTTATATCATGATAGCTTTTTCCCCTCAATAGATCAAATTATTGCGCCTTTAACAGAAGAAGAAAAAAAAGCGTTACAGCCCGAAATTTTATTAACTTTTGGTGGTTTGGTAGTTTCAAAAAAAATAAAAGTCTTTTTAAGAAAATATCAGCCTAAATATCATTGGCACATTGATGAAAAAATGGCTAACGATACGTATTTCTGCTTAAGCAACCATATTGACGTGCCTCCAAATGAGTTTTTTAAAGCATTTTTACCAAAAATAACGCATTATGTTAAAAGTAATTATAATGCTACTTGGAAAACTGTAAAAAGCCACCGGCTAAAAAAACATGCAGAATATTTAAAAGATATTCCTTTTTGCGATTTAAAAGCTTTTGATATTTTATTAAAAAATATTCCTAACAATCATAATCTACAAATTGGAAACAGCTCTGCTATTCGCTATACCCAATTGTTTAATATTAACAAAACTCATAAAGTATTCTGTAACAGAGGTACAAGTGGAATTGACGGAAGTACTTCTACAGCCATAGGATGCGCTGTGGTTAACAATAAACCAACTACTTTAATTACCGGCGATTTAAGCTTTTTATATGATAGTAATGCTTTATGGAATAATTACATTCCTAAAAACTTTAGAATCATAGTTATTAATAATCAAGGTGGAGGTATTTTTAGAATTCTTCCAGGTCATAAAAACACAAAAAACTTTGAAACCTATTTTGAAGCGACACACCACTTAGACGCAAGACATTTATGTAGAATGTTTGGTTTTTCTTATAAAAGTGTTGGCAAAGACAAAGGATTAGAATATGCTTTAAAAGATTTCTTTATTGAAGATGATAGCCCAAAGCTATTAGAAATATTTACACCTAAAGATATTAATGACGAGGTGCTTTTAGATTACTTCGAATATATTAAATAATACTTCTTTGTGACTTTCTTTAACTATTTGTGTCTAAAAATTAGTTATCTTTAAAAAGGTTATCAATTTAAGTAATTTATAAACACATTAAAACAACAATTTATTATGAGTAAACGTGATGAACTTATTGCAAAGTATGCTGCAGATTTAAAAGAAAAATGCGGTGTTAACGCAGACATGGATTTATTAACTAAAGTAACAATTGGTTGCGGTCCATCAATTTATAATGCCGATTCTTCTACAGTTTCTGGTTCGGATGAGTCTGAATTAGCTACCGTTAAAAATAACTTCTTAATTAAAAAATTAGGCTTAAAAGATAGTCCAGATTTAGATAAAGGTCTTAATGCCGTTATCGAGTTATATGGTAAATCTAACCGTAATAAATACAGAGCAGTAGTTTATTATCTGTTAACTAAACATTTTAAAAAAGAATCTGTTTATTAATATAAATAGTTTTAATATTTATATAGCGTTACAATTTAAAATTGTAGCGCTTTTTTATTGTCGAAAAACTAATATCATTACCTTTGCGACATGATAAAAATAGGCCAGGTTAATACATTAGAAATTCTTCGTGAAACAGATCACGGAGCTTATTTAGTAGATGAAGATGAAAATGAGGTTTTATTACCGAATAGATATGTGCCAGAGACTTTTAAAATTTGGGACAAGCTAGATGTATTTGTCTATCTAGATAACGAAGAACGCCCTGTTGCAACAACTGATATGCCTTATATAAAGGTTGGCGAGTTTGCCTTATTACGTTGTAACGACGTTACAGAACATGGTGCCTTTTTAGATTGGGGATTAGTTAAAGAATTATTTTGTCCGTTTAAAGAGCAAGCATTTAAAATGAAACCAAAAGGCTGGTATTTGGTGTACTGTTATTTAGATGAAAAAACGGGTAGATTAGCCGCTTCAAGCAAAACCAATAGTTTTTTAGATAATAAAACACTAACTGTTAGCGAGTTTGATGAAGTAGATTTAATCGTGTCCCATCCATCAGATATTGGTATGAATGTTATTGTAAACAAAACTCACATGGGGTTAATTTATAAGGACAGTATTTTTACAGATTTAAGTGTTGGTGATAAATTAAAAGGCATAGTAAAAAAGATACGACCAGGAAATAAATTAGATATTACGCTTGGGCAAATTGGTTATAGAAATATTGAACCTAATGCCGATCGTATTTTACATGAACTTCATGATAACAGCGGTTTTTTAAATCTAACAGATAAATCGAGTCCTGAGGAAATTAAAGATATGCTCCAAATGAGTAAAAAGAATTTTAAGAAAGCTGTTGGTTCTTTGTACAAACAAAAACAAATAGAGATTAAATCAGATGGGATTTATTTAGTTTAAAACATGATTCATCAAGATACTGTAGTAGCTTTAGCGACACCTTCAGGAGCAGGTGCTATTGCGGTTATTCGTTTATCTGGGAAAGATGCGATTTCTATTGCAGACAGTTGTTTTCAATCTATAAAAAATCAAAAAGTACTTAGTGCCCAAAAAACACATACCATTCATTTAGGCCATATTGTTGATGGTAATAAAACCATTGATGAAGTATTGGTTTCATTATTCAAAAATCCAAATTCTTATACGGGTGAAAATGTCGTTGAAATTTCTTGTCATGGCTCCAATTATATTCAACAGGAAATAATTCAATTATTTCTTCGCAAAGGTTGTAGAATGGCAACCGCAGGAGAATTTACCTTGCGCGCCTTTTTAAACGGAAAACTGGATTTAAGTCAGGCAGAAGCGGTAGCAGATTTAATTTCTAGTGATAACGAAGCGTCACATCAAATAGCCATGCAACAAATGCGAGGTGGTTTTTCATCTGAAATAGCCAAACTTCGTGAAGAACTTTTAAATTTCGCCTCACTAATCGAACTAGAATTGGATTTTGCAGAAGAAGATGTTGAATTTGCAGACAGAACACAGTTTAAAGCTTTAATAGAGCGCATTAGTTTTGTTTTAAAAAGATTGATAGATTCGTTTGCGGTTGGGAACGTGATTAAAAACGGAATTCCTGTAGCCATTGTGGGCGAACCAAATGTTGGAAAGTCCACGCTTTTGAATGCCCTTTTAAATGAAGAGCGTGCCATAGTTTCAGAAATAGCTGGAACAACCCGCGATGCCATTGAAGATGAAATCTCAATTGGAGGAATCGGTTTCCGGTTTATCGATACCGCAGGAATTAGAGAAACCAAAGACGTGGTTGAAAGTATTGGTATCAAAAAAACTTTTGAAAAAATAGATCAAGCTCAAGTGGTTGTTTTTCTTGCCGATAGTTTAAATTTCAAAGAAGACATTTTTATCAATTCATTTAAAATTGAAATTGAAAAAATTAAAAATAAATATCCTTTAAAACCTTTATTAATTCTTGCTAATAAGGTTGATAAGTTAGATGACAATCAAATAAAATCTATTAGAAAAGAAATTCCACAAATTCATTTTCTATCTGCAAAAAAAGGAATTGGAATCGATGAATTAAAAGACAAACTCTTAAGTTTTGTTAATACGGGTGCATTGAGAAATAACGATACCATAGTTACAAATTCAAGACATTATGATGCGTTGTTGAAAGCCTTAGAAGAGATTGAAAAAGTAAAAACAGGTTTGGAATCGGGTTTATCGGGCGATTTATTAGCCATTGATATTCGACAAGCATTATATCATTTTGGTGAAATTACCGGAGAAATTACTAATGATGATTTGCTTGGTAATATTTTTGCAAATTTCTGTATCGGCAAATAATTAGTTTTCTTTTTTTAATCAACTCCTTGTTTTTCCCGTTACTAAACAAGACTCAGGTATATTTTGAATCTGATTTTTTTTAACGCTATAATTAACTTTAAATGATTTGGTTAAATAAAAAATGATATTGACTTTACTGGTTCGAAATTCCTTATTTTTCAATGAAAATTTAAACCCATCAGGAAACAAAGTGTTTTGAAACACTCGTTTGTTGTTATAGTTTAAAGACTCATAATATTAACAAGGGTTTTTAGCGATTTCAAAGGATTTTTAATAGTTTTTAATAGTTTTTAGTGGTTCTATTTTAGTCCCTTATCAGAAATGTACTTAGTGGCTGTTTTTCCATTATGCTTTTTAAATATGTCATTGAAATGAGTATAACTATTTATTCCAATTGCATCCATTGCTTCTTGTATTCGGTCACAACCTTCATCAAACATTTTTGTAGCACACTGCATTTTTATATTATTTATAAAAGTTGTTGTCGTTTGGCCCAATAAAGCTTTCAATTTTCGATGAAGTTGCATTCTACTAAGTTCAATTTCTGATGCAAAATCGTTTGCAGAAAATTTTGGGTTGCTAATACTATCTTCAATTATTCTCGAAATTTTTGCAATAAGTTTCTAGGTAATATTGGAAAACAAATATCAGGAATAAATGGAGCAAGTATATTAAAAGAAAACAATGTAAGCATCAAACTAGCTGGTAAGGTGGTTGACCTGACAACAAGTTTAGCTTTAAAAATCACAAAGTTCATTATTAAAAAAGCAATCCAAAAAGGAATTGGATATTAAATTAAAAACAGAAATCATGACAAAACTTGAAGAATTAACCGCATTACTAGTACATGAAATCAATGATTTTAACAGGGGCGTTGAGAAACTAGAAAAAATCAGTGAGCAATTAAACACGACTAAAATCAAAATAGATGTATCAGAATACAAATCCATTATTGAAGTACACCAGCAACAAATGGCAATTCATAAAGATATATTGGATCGTTTTGAGAGTCGTTTTAATGCTAAAATTGAACAAGCCAAAATATATCCTACTTGGGCAGTGGCAGTGTTTGTAATTATTTTATTGTTTGGTGTGATATCTGTCTCGTACGTTTTTTTTAAATAGAACATTATTGACCTTGTAATACCATTATATTTTATAGTAATTTGTGATTTTTTCATTTTAACAGTAATTTTTTAAACAAAAAAAATTATCTTTACCATTCGTGTAACAATAGACCCTGTTTTTTAGGGTTTATTGCAACGTAAAAGGTAATGGCGAAAAGCACATACATATCAGAGAATTTAAACGAATCTCAAATAGACTTATTGAAATATTTGGAGGATTATGAAATCCTTTATTTTAATTTAAAGAAGTTGGATTTGCCTATAAACCTAACCGCCAATGTCAATGAGTTGGTAGAAAACCTGTACCAAAAAGGCTTGCTAAACCGTATAGAGCGTGGGGTATATGCCAAACCCAATTATAACAATGTAAATGTACTGGCAACTTATATAAACTCTAATAGCACAATTGCTTATTGGTCAGCATTGCATCATCATGGTTTAACAGAACGTTTTCCTAATACAGTGTTTGTAAAAGCTACACATCGAAAAAGAGACACACAAATATTGGGTTCTACGGTGAAATTTGTTACTGTAAAAGAAAATAAAAATATAGGAGTGATTCAAGAAGGGTATGGAGACGATAGTTTTACGATAACCGATATAGAAATGACCTTGGTAGATTGCTTCGATCAACCCCGTTATGCTGGTGATTTTACCGATGTAATAAAAGCCTTTGCTAATGCAAAATTAACCAACAACAAATTAATAGAATACACTAAGGCTTATGATAATATAGCCCTAACAAAGCGAGTAGGGTATTTGGCAACATTATTTCATAAGGATAAACTACAAAGCTTTATTAATTATGCCAAATCACAAGTAAACAAAAGATACAGTTTAATAGATGCAGGTGGTTTACAGCAAGGAGAATTTATAAGTGAATGGAAACTGCGATTAAACATCAGTAAAGAAAGCCTATTACAAATGGCAGAAACCGAGTATTAAATGATTTTACAAAAAGAGATTGTACAAAAAGCCCAAGAATGGAAAGTGCCACCCAATACGGTAGATAAAGATTATGTGTTGGGGCATTTTTTATCGGTGTTTGTAGCTCATTATAAGGATGAGTTAGTGTTTAAAGGCGGAACCTGTTTACGAAAATGCTATATAGAAAACTACCGCTTTTCAGAAGATTTGGATTTCACAGCTTTAAATAAAAACTTTGTATTAGAGCAAAAAACGCTGCAAAGTATAGCTAAAATTACTGAAGAAGGAACAGGGATTCAATTTAGCGTCGATCAAATCAAACTTTTGAAGTTTCAAGATGAACTTAAAGGGTTTCAGGTTTACATAAAATATTGGGGAGCAAACCATTCCAAAAACCAGCGACCACTACCGGCTAACCGTTGGTATACCAAAATAAAACTGGAAGTGAGTACTGACGAGGTTATGCTGTTAGATACTGAATCGTTGGCTATTATGCATCCGTATTCCGATGTCTTAACAGGAGAAAAGCAAAGTCGTTGTTATAGTATTAGTGAAGTGGTATCCGAAAAATTAAGAGCATTAAAACAACGTTCTTATACTGCACCTAGGGATTTTTACGACCTATTCCATTTAACACAAAAATTTTCCAAAAAAGATTGGGAAATAGTGATTCCCATCTTTCTTAAAAAGATGGAACATAAAAATTTGGAGTACAAATCACCTGAGGATTTAATTGACGATTCTAAAATAGCAAACGTTAAACGTGCTTGGAAAACCAGTGTAGCGCATCAAATTACAGAAGGGCATCAACCTGATGGAGATGAAATCATTGTAATAGTAACACAACGTATTAAAACTTATTTACCTAATCTCAAAAAATAAAAATTAAGTTTTTGGAAGTATGAACGCATCCCAAATATTCAGGTGCTTAAAATAAATACAATGTATACTACTTAACGGTATAATGTTATGACTTTATGAAAATTCAAATTTGCTCAGATTTACATTTGGAATTCTCTAAAAATAGAGAATGGCTGAAACATAATCCGTTGGTGCCAAAGAGTGAAATCTTAATTATTGCAGGTGACACTTACTATCTAGAAAGAGATTATTCTAAATTAGACTTCATAAATAAAATTTCTAATGATTTTAAACACGTTTATTTAATACCAGGCAATCATGAATATTATGGTGGATATGATGCAGCAACAGCTTTATTTTCAAGACAAATAGAAATTAAAAAAAATGTACATATGTTAAACAATACATCTGTACAAATTGGTGATGTTAACTTTATATTTTCAACACTTTGGTCTAAAATAGAGAAGAATGTTAATGAAATAAAAAGGGG
>Ga0208305_10001133_pt1 | contig 12826 bp, 14 predicted proteins | sample ColrivemetaGS741_FD_187605 | JGI IMG/M metagenome (GOLD analysis project Ga0208305, IMG submission 187605) | Estuarine microbial communities from the Columbia River estuary - Flood tide ETM metaG S.741 (SPAdes) (version 2) | ecosystem: Environmental > Aquatic > Marine > Intertidal zone >... | reverse complement strand
TATAATATAGAACCTTACGACGATAATTTCTCTAGAGAAGATTATAGAAAAGAAGAAGCCTATTTAAGAGCACAAAAGAAAGTTAAAGATATTACAGGCTTTTATTGGCATGCAGCTTCATACGTTATTGTAAATATTTTTTTAATATTTCTTATTGGACTAAACTCCGGAAGCTTTTGGCATTTTGGAACGTTTGCAACTCCATTTTTTTGGGGAATAGGATTATTTTTTCACTATATGAGTGTATTTGGTAAAGATCTTATTTTTGGAAAAAATTGGGAAGAACGAAAAATGAAAGAATACATGGATAAAGATCAAGAAGAATTTAGAAAATTCGAATAATTATGACATCAAATTATACAAACGAGAAAAAGTATGTTGAAGCAAAGAAGAGTGTGGATAAACTAAAAATATTCTATATTCATCTTGCAGGATACATTGTAGTAGTAGGATTAATAGTGTGGAATTTTATAATAATCGAAGAAGGCGAATATAAAAATGCTATTATTTGGCTAAATTGTACAACTTTAGTAACCTGGGGAATATTTTTATTTATACATGGTTGGAACACTTTTAAAGGTCGAATTTTATTTAAGAAAAGTTGGGAAGAACGAAAGATTAAAGAGTATATGGAAGCCGACGAAACAAAAACTTGGGAATAACCTATATTAAAGCATGAAAGTAATAATTATAGAAGATGAAAAACCTTCTGCTAGACGCTTACAACGCCTATTAGAAGTTTTAAATGTGAAAACAGATGTTATGCTTCATTCTGTTGAAGAGTCTATTGAATGGTTTAATAACAATGCGCATCCAGATCTTATTTTTTTAGATATTCAGTTAAGCGATGGTTTGTCGTTTGAGATTTTTGAAGAAATAGATATTAAATCTGCTATTATTTTTACAACTGCCTACGATGCCTATGCTCTTCAGGCATTTAAACTCAATAGTATTGATTATTTGCTTAAACCAATAGATGAAGAAGAGCTTATTAAAGCTGTCAACAAATACAAATCGCGTATACCAAAGCAACAGCCTATAACTTTAGATTTTAATGACATTAAAAATTTATTAGTAAATCCTATTGAACGTGAATATAAAAAACGATTTTCGATTAAAATCGGGCAGCATTTAAAGCTTATAAATATTAACGAGATTGAATGTTTTTACAGTGAAAATAAGGGCACATATTTACATACTTCTGGAGGTAGAAATTATCTATTAGATACCACGCTTGATCAACTCGAAAATGAACTTGAGCCACATACTTTTTTCCGTATTAATCGTAAGTTTTTTGTCAATATTAAAGCGATAAAAGATATAATTAGTTATACTAATTCTAGACTACAAATAATGTTACATTCTTACAACGAACAAGATGTTATTGTTGCTCGAGAACGTGTTAAAGATTTTAAAAACTGGTTAGAATAGTTATTTCTTTTTCTCAGGCATTGGACCACGAAGATGAATTACCAATCCATTTAAAAAATTTCGTAAAATTTGATCACCACATTCCATGTATTTGGGATGGTTTTCATTTCTAAAAAAAGCTCCCAACTCACTTTTTGTAACCTTAAAATCTACTAAAGCACAAATTTCTACAATATCAGTATCTCTTAACTTATGTGCTACTCTTAACTTTTTAAAGATGTCGTTGTTTGTTAAACCCATTTCACAAAAATAGTACTTTCTGGTAAATACATCCTTTTTTAAAATAATCTTTTTAGAATCAGTACAAATAGTATTAACTGACATATATCATAGTCCAGAATCATCAGCTGAATTATTTTTATTAATTATAAAATACTAAAATAATAATAAACAGATATGAAAAAATTAAGCATTATTCTGGTTCTAATTCTTGCATTTTTAGCATGTAAAAACGAAGAAAAAAAAGTAGAAGAATCAACTGAAACTACTGAAATTGTAACTGAAATACCTATGTTAGCAATTGCTGATTTTGACACCAAAGCTGGCGATTTTGTAAGCAAAGAAATTAAGATAAAAGGAATTGTTGATCATGTTTGTAAGCATGGAGGAAAAAAATTATTATTGGTAACAGATGAAGCTCAAGTTCATGTTGTATCTGACGAACGTTTTGATGAAGCTTTAATTGGTAGTGAAATTGATGTAAAAGGTGTTGTTCTTGAAGAAGTTATTGATGAAGCCTATTGCTTAAAAATGGAAGAAGACAATATTAAAAGTCATTCTGAAGGACAATCTAACGACGACCAATTTGAAGCTAAAAAACAACATATTCAAGAATACAGAGATTACATGAAAGCAAACAACACAGATCATATCTCTAATTATTCTTTACAATACGTTTCGCATTCTGAGTTAGAGTAGTTGCGGTATGTTTAAAATAAAATTCTGGCGTAAGTGGAGTAGAATACTCCACAGAGATATTGGCTACTTTTTTATTGGTACTTCAATTATTTATGGGATTTCTGGTATTGCCTTAAATCATTTAAGTGATTGGAATCCTAATTATTCAGTGACTTTAAAATCCTTTACTACAAATTTAAATTTACAGAATACCAGTAGTGTAAAAAATAATATCTTATTATTATTAGATGATGTAGACCGCAAAGAAAATTATAAACAACACTATTATAAAAATCAAAATACTTTAAAGGTGTTTTTAAAAGGAGGTTCTTCTTTAATGGTTGATATAAATTCAGGTCATGGTGAGGTTGAATACTTAAAAAGAAGACCTGTTTTTTACGAATCTAACTATTTACATTATAATCCAAACAGAATTTGGACCTGGTTTTCAGATGCATTTGCTGCAGCTTTAATTTTATTTGCAATTACATCTTTATTTATGGTTAAAGGTAAAAAAGGTATTAAAGGTCGTGGTGGAATTTATACTGCATTGGGAATAATTATTCCAATACTATTTTTAATAATGTATATGTAAGTAAAAACTATTCTGTGTCATCAATTCTATTATCATCAAAAGCAGATGGTAATAGTTTTGGAATAAATTTTATAAATAAAGGTAGGAGTAAAGCGCCTCCTGGAAGCATAAAAATCGCAAAACTAGGTATAGATTTAAAAAGATCTAAGAGTTGTGCATTAATCTTTTTTTGTTCGTCTTTAGTTAAATCTCTAAGGGTTGCTTGAGAAATTAACTTTACCAATTCTTTACTTTCTTTAAGCTCAATTAAAAGACGTTTACTATTACGTGAAATTAATTTACTCACCAAACTACTTGAGTTATCGTAAAAACTTTTCACAACATTTTTAGAATTTAAAAGTGAAATGTTTTTTTTGTGAGCAGTGTAAAATTGATTTACAGAAACAATAGCATCATGTAAAATTTCTTTTTGAATATCGAAGTCTAATGCTAATTGTGTTAAAAATTTATGTTCTTGAGCATCAATAATTTGATCGCTCCAAGTTGCCATACAAGCAATGTCTAAAATATATTGGGCTTCAAGCTTGTTATGGTCTAGGGCAATAATATCTTCATAAGATTTATATTCATGATTTTGGTATCTTAAAGAAGATTCTAATAATTTAATTAAACTGTTATCATAAGTTGATTTTTGCGCTTTAACATTTAATGCATTAAAAACAATAGTTTCTATAGTTCCTTCTAGCTTTTTTATATACGATTCTGTTGTTTTAGGTGAATTTAGATAGTGTTTAAAAGCAAGTATATCTACATACATTAGTGCATTTGTAACAAAGTAATTAAAGTTTTTAGTTAATGCATTTGAATCTATTTGTATGCGTTTGTGTATTATTTTTTCAAGCGTATATGCGTCACTTTTATCTCTTAAAATTTCACCAAAAAGAGAAGTTTTATAAGCGTTAATAATTTTATAGAAACATATTACACTATCAATAAATATTTCAGAAGATTTTGAATTGTTGTAGGCATTAAAAAGTGCTAAAAATAAATTTATTTTACAACGTTCTTCATTTGTAAAATCAGAATTTGATAAATAAGATTCAACAGTAAGTAAATTGCTACCATACACAAAACCACAATTTCTAAGTTTTATGTAAAGCATTTCTTCTGATAGTTCGTGTGAAGAATCAGGCTTATCAATACTTATGAGTAGTTTTTTTATCCAGCCTCTAGCAGAAGGATTCATATTATCTGTTTGCTTAATCAAAAATAAAAAAGCCACTCAAACAAGTGGCTTTTTTTTAGATTTTATTTTTTTTACTTTATAATACCACCACAACTAATTCTACCACCAGCTGCTCCAGTTGGTTGCGTTACAAAATCGTCTACACCTTGATGTACTATAACCGCTTTACCTAATATATCTTTTATAGGATCACCACAACCTATACACCATTCATCTGTAGAAAAAGTAATCGTTCCATTTCCGTTTGCATCAGCAATAAAATTTCCTATGTCTCCTTTGTGATAACCTTCAGCAACTCCCCATTTCCCATGTGGTTGTGCTGTAGGATTCCAGTGACCACCAGTAGACTTTCCATCTGGTGAAGAACAATCTGCTTTTTCATGAATATGAATAGCATGTTCGCCTTCATCCAAACCACTTAAAACAGCCGTAAGTGTTACCTTGCCATTCTCTTCTTTAAAAACTATATTTCCTGAAGCTCCACTATTGCTTTTTGGTTCTAAGGAAACTATTAGTTTTTCAGATTTATTTACTGTAGTCTTTACAATTTCAACTTCTGTATCTTTTTTTATTTCATTTTCTTTTTTGTCATTTTTACATGAAACAACTAAAATAAAACAAAATGCTAATGTTATAAAGAATGCTTTTTTCATAGATAGAGTTTTTGATATTAATTTGAAAAATAAGGTAATTAAATGTCAAAAACAAATAAGTATGTAATAGTAATAATTTCTAAATTAGTATATATGATTATTATCATTGATTTTCACTGTTATTTCATCTAAATTTGATATAGACACTAATAGGGTTAAAACTCTAATTATAGATTCTTTAAAGTACAAAACCAAATACTTAATCGTATTATCATGAAAAAAATAATAGTTCCAATTGATTTTTCAGAACACTCAGAATATGCTCTAAAAACAGCAGTTAGATTGGCAAAACTTTTTGATTCAAAAATTCTAGCATTGCATATGCTTGAGATATCTGAAGTTTTATATACTTCAGATGATTTTGAACAGCACCAAAAAGTAATATTCTTTTTAAAACTCGCTGAAAAGAAATTTAAGAAGTTTTTAAAAAAAGACTATTTAGAAGGAATTAATATAACACCTATAGTAAAACACTATAAAGTTTTTAGTGAAGTAAATGAAGTTGCTAAAGAGTACGATGCAGACATGATAGTAATGGGTTCTCATGGTGCAAGTGGTATAAAAGAATTTTTTGTAGGCTCTAATACTGAACGTGTTGTTAGAAATGCAGAAATCCCTGTTTTAGTAGTTAAAACAGATTTACCCAACATAAGTTTTGAAACCGTAATATTTGCAACTGATTTTGATTTGGAAAATGTTAAGCCCTATTTAAATGCCTGTAAAATGTTTGAGAAATTTGGATCAAAATTAAAGTTACTATATGTTAATTTACCTAATGAGAATTTTAGAAGTACTGTAGAAATTGAACAGCGTATTGCTGAGTTTTTACAAACAGCAGATGGTAATTTAGATAAAATTAGTGACGTAGCATATCAAGCTGATTATAGTGTTGAACAAGGTGTTATTAACTATGCTAATAAAATAGGAGCAGACTTAATCGCTATTCCTACACATGGAAGAACAGGAGTTACTCATTTCTTCTCTGGAAGTATCGGAGAAGATATTGTAAACCACTCTTCTTTACCAGTGATTACATTTAAAATTTAAAAATAGGTTGTAATTTCTATTTTAAATTGAAATAAATAAAGCACAGAATTTATCTGTGCTTTTTATTGTTTCGTTTATCAGTTATATATATGGAATGTTACTTGTTTGCTAACAACTAACATTGGTTAAGCTAAAAGTAGCAATTTTTTATATATTGTGTTGGCTGCAGTTTCTGTTCAAAACCTATTTAATTGCAGTTACAACTCTCCATTTATTATTATACACTACTGTTCCATCTGGCCGAATATAGGGTTCAATAGCGTTCAAAATCGTCTTTTCTACTTCTTCAGAACTTGTATGTTCTATTACTTTGGTTATCGGTCCAGACGAACCTAACCCCTTTAGGGCTGTTTGGTTATCTGGATATTCCCAAACCGAATCAACATCATAATTATCAACTATTTGAAAGCCAATATCTTCAAGTAAACTTTTTAATAATTGATTTTCGGATAAAGCAAATGGACCTCCTGCTCCTGGAGGTGGCGGAGGTAACAAGCTACCAACAGCTTTAAGATATGATGCAACTTCACAATCCTCTTTGTTGCCCCATATCATAACCACGATTTTTCCGTTGTCTTTTAAAACTCTTTTAGCTTCAGTAAGTGCATTCTTTATATTTCCAACATATTGAAATGAATTAAAACCACATAAAACGTCAAATGAGCCATTATTAAATGGCAACTCTTCCATGTCTCCTACAATAAAATTAACGTCAGAATTTCTTTGTTTTGCATGCTTAATTAGATTTTCACAAGCGTCGATTCCGGTAATAGAAATGCCTTTTGATTGGGCAAAGTCACTAAATATCCCAGAACCACATCCTATATCCAGCAGTTTTATATGCTCATTCACTTCCAATTGGTTCAATGCATATTCATACCCGCTAAATCCAGTTTTTTCCTGAATATCTGCCCAATCTTGGGTTTGTCTTCCCCAAAGCTTGTTTTGAATTTCTTGAGATCCCATCTGTTTATGTTTTAATAGTTAGTTTATTCAATTCCTGATAACGAACTTATATCAATTCGTTTTAATTGTTTAATTAGAGTGATAAACTAAGTTATTGTATTTTTCTAACAAAGTCAAAAATAGATTTAAGGGATAAGTGAAGTTTCTTCCTTTTTTAGAGGCAATCAATTTCTCCAGTTGCAGTTTCAACTATTGGAGCAGGAGAGATATAAGGTATGCCGAGACCTAAACCACGCAGGATAAATAAAATACCAATAATTACAACAAATACAGGAATTAATTTCTGTATATAGTTTCTAGCTTTCCCAGAAAGAAATCTTGAGATATATATTGTAATGGTCATTAATGGTATTGTACCCAATCCAAAAATAAACATATACAAAATGCCTTTAAACATATCTGCAGTTGCAATGGCAGCGAAAACAGCCATATAAACTAAGCCACAAGGTAAAAAACCATTTAAAAAACCTATTGTTAAAAAGGTATCAGGAGATTTCTTTTTTAATTCTTTACCTAAAGTAGATTTAATTTTACTTATAAATTTAAAAATTGGTTTTGAAAAATTGTATTTGTTAAACGTGTTGTAAGGTATAATTACTACTATTATCATAAGTACACCTATAATAATAGACAATTGCTGCTGTAGACCAAATATATATAAACCTTTACCTAGCAGTCCAAAAACGAAACCAATTATACTATATGAAACTAATCTACCAAAATGATAAAATGCTATTTGAGTAACTTTTTTAAAAGAATTTGAGCGATCTACAGGTAACATAAAGGCTATTGGTCCACACATGCCAACACAGTGGAAACTACCAAGTAAACCTAGAACAAGTGCAGAAAGTAGCATAGTTAATAGACTAAGGAGTCTTTAAATAAATATAAATTCTTTTCATATTGCCAATCAACAATAATGTTCCAACGACCATCTACCAAACGTTTGTCAGGTATGAGCAAATTAGGTTTAGATAATGAAATTGAAGTCTCAAAATCTAGTTGTTTGTTAGATGGTCTATATAGGAACACTTTTCCTTTAATATTTTTAAAATCTAAATTTTCAGGGAACTTAATAAGTAAACCTTCTTTAGTTTTTGTAACAGTTATATCTTTTTCTAAAGTTTTAGATTTTTCAAGTTTATCGATATCATTTTGATATTCTAACTCTTTTTTATAATATTCTTCAGTAACTAAATCGTGATTATATTTATCGTTTACAGACATGTTAATCACAAAATAGAGTATAAAAGCTATAAAAGCTATAAACGCAATAACTATTCCTGTTCCCCAATTTATCTTCATATCATTTTTAATTATAAGTTCTTGGTCCTAAAAAATTAGCTGTTGTTGTTTCAATTAATATATCGCCTTTATAAACGCCAATTTCAATTTTATTTCTATCTCCTGATAGTAAACTGTTATCAATTTCTATGAATAAAGTACCTTCGGCTAGACCTTGCATAGGTACTGTAAATGTAGCTTCAGTTGAAACGAGTTTAACAATACCATCATGAGACATTAATCTAAGCGTGACATCTTCAATAGATTTAGTAGTTTTATTAACTAATTTATAGGTAAATACATTGCTTATAATATTATTGTCTTTATGTTCATATAATTGACCAGGAAGTCTTAAAACTCTAGCTTCTACATCATTTCTCATAAACAACATGCTTACTAATGCAATTGTTAAGATTGAAAGTACTACTATATAACCTTTTATTCTTGCATTTAATTCAAACTTAGATTTAGATTCTATATTTGATTCGCTTGCATATCTAATAAGACCTTTTGGTAAATTAACTTTATCCATTATTGTATCACACTCATCTATACAAGCCGTACAATTAATACATTCTAATTGGGTGCCATTTCTAATATCAATTCCCGTTGGGCAAACGTGTACACATTGTTTACAATCTATGCAATCACCATAACCTAATGCTGTTCTATCTTGCTCTTTTCTAAACTTAATTCTACCATTTTCCCCTTCGCCACGTTTATAGTCATAAGCCACAACTATCGAATTTGTATCCAGTAATACACCTTGTAACCTACCATAAGGACAAGCAATAATGCATACTTGCTCCCTAAACCAAGTGAAAATAAAATAGAAAACACCAGTAAAAATTAATAATGGAATTAGAGTGCCAAAATGTGATGAAGGTCCATCTGTTATGTAGCCTAATAATTTATCACTACCTATTAAATAGGCTAAAAACACATTTGCAATAAGGAAAGAAATAAAAGCAAATAGGAATTGCTTAATAGCTGTTTTTTTTATTTTTTCTGCATTCCATGGTTGTTTAGACAGTTTGATTTGTTTAGTTCTATCGCCTTCAATCCAGAATTCTATTCGTCTAAATACCATTTCCATGAAAATGGTTTGAGGACAAATCCATCCACAAAAAATTCTACCAAAAACAACCGTAAAAAGTGTAATAAAAATTACACCAATAAGCATTGAGATAACAAATAAATGAAAATCTTGAGGCCAAAACGGAAACCCAAATATATTAAAGCGACGCTCTAAGACATTAAATAGTAAAAATTGATTGCCTCCAATTTTAATAAAAGGAGAAGCAAATAGAAAAGCTAAAAGAAAATAACTTACATATTTTCTATAATTATAGAATTTCCCTTGAGGTTTCTTTGAAAACACCCAAGCACGTTTTCCTTCATTATCAATAGTAGCAATAGTATCTCTAAACTTTTCGTTATCAGGTGTTTCCAATTTATTTAATAATTAATTGTCAGATGCTTCAGTTTCAATGTTAGTTGTTGATTCCATTGATTGATTAGAAGTTTCTTCTGTTGATGTAGCTTCTTCAGCTTCATCAACCCAAATATCACCTTCGGCTGCTTTAGGATTTGCAGGAGTTGTACCTTGGAAGGTTAATAAATAACTTGCAACTTGCGCCATTTGTGATGGTTTTAATTGTGTTTTCCATGCAATCATACCTTTACCATCTCTACCTCCTTCAGATATCGTGCTAAATATATTTTTAATTCCACCTCCAAGAATCCAATATTTATCTGTCATGTTTGGTCCAATACCACCTCCACCATCTGCCATATGGCAAGCAACACAATTTGCCATCCAAATTGTTTTACCAGCTTCAAGGTCTGATGATTCTGTTAATCGTACTACAGTATTAACATCTACTAAATCTTTTGCAGTTTTCTTATATTCTTCTATATCTAGTTTTGCTTGGGCTAATTCTGTTTCCAGTTCAGCAATTTGATCTGGACCATCAAAAACTTCATATCTTAATAAATAAACTATTGCGAAAACAATACATATATAGAATGACCAAACCCACCATGGTGGTAAATTATTGTCTAATTCTTTAATTCCATCATAATTGTGGTCAAGAATAATTTCGCTTTCTTCTTCAATTGGTTTTGCTCCTGCAAGTTTTTTATAAGTTTTTTTAACCCATTTAAATTCGTATGATTTGTTTTTATCGGCTAAGAAACGTTCTCTGGTTTCAGCATCCATTTTATTAAGCAATATATTTTCAAAGGCTCCAATTATAGCTTCAATAGCTATCAAGATTAAAAGCACTAGAAATAAGAATAACAATACTACAGGATATTCTATAAAAGCAGGTTGATCACCTGAATCTACAAAGTATTCTACAATTCCAAAGATTATAAAGAATATAACTGGAACTCTTATGAATGAAGGAATTAGATTTCTCATAATGTTTTTTCGTTTTGGTTATTGTCAAATGGTAAATTACTCACTCTTTTTATGTAGTCTTTTTTAGCAGAAAGTACCCACCAAAATAGAATCACAAAAAAGGTAAAAAAGATAAGAAGTGATATTATAGGATATATTTCTATTCCTGTAATACTTTCCATGTGGTTTTTTACAAATTTCAACATGATTTTTTAGTTTGGTTATTTATTCTGTTCCTACTTTTATATCAGTACCTAATCGTTGTAAGTATGCAATTACTGCTACTATTTCACGATTTCTCATTTCTACAAAACCTTCGCCACCATTTTTCTTACTTGCTTCATAATTTTTAGCGAAATCTGGATCTGCATAAAGGTTTTGTTCAATCTTAGTTCCTTGAGCTAGCATATTATCTAGAGCTCTTTCAATTTCTTCATCTGTATAAGGTACTCCTAACTTAACCATAGTACGCAATTTTGCTACTGTACTAGATTTATCTAACTCATTGTTAATTAACCATGGGTATCTTGGCATAATAGATCCTGAAGAGGTGCTTTGTGGATCATACATATGGTTAAAATGCCAGTTGTCTGAGTATTTACCACCAATTCTGTGTAAGTCTGGTCCTGTACGTTTACTTCCCCAAAGGAATGGATGATCGTAAACAAATTCTCCAGCTTTAGAATATTCTCCATAGCGTTCTACTTCACTTCTAAAAGGTCTAACCATTTGAGAGTGGCATGTATTACAACCTTCTCTAATGTATATATCTCTACCTTCTAATTCTAAAGGCGAATATGGTTTTACACTACTTATTGTTGGAATATTAGATTTTACCATAAGTGTTGGTACAATCTGAACAACTCCACCAATTAAGATAGCTATAGTTGCTAATACAGTAAGTTGAACAGGTTTTCGTTCTAACCAAGTATGCCAACCTTCACCAGCAACACGTTTTTTAGAAACTCTTGTAAGTGCAGGAGCTTCAGCTAATTCGTCTTCAACCTTATTTTCTGCTCTTCTAATAGTAACAATTATATTATATACTAAAATTAAAGTTCCTGTTAAATATAAAGTACCACCAATAGCACGCATCCAATACATTGGAATAATTTCAGTAACTGTTTCTAAGAAATTACCATAAACTAAAGTTCCGTCGGGATTAAACTGCTTCCACATACTTGCTTGAGTAAACCCAGCAACATACATTGGTAAAGCATAAATAATAATACCTAAAGTACCTAACCAAAAATGTAAATTAGCAAGTCCAATAGAGAATAATTTTGTTTTAAATAATCTTGGTATTAAATAATAAATGATACCAAAGGCCATAAATCCATTCCATGCTAATGCTCCAACGTGTACATGAGCAATAATCCAATCTGTAAAGTGAGCAATTGCATTTACATTTTTAAGCGATAGAGTAGGTCCTTCAAAAGTAGCCATACCATAACCAGTTATAGCTACAACCATGAATTTTAAAACTGGATCTGTTCTAACTTTATCCCAAGCACCACGAAGTGTTAATAGTCCATTTATCATTCCACCCCAAGAAGGCATAATAAGCATTATTGAAAATACAACACCTAAATTTTGAGCCCAATCTGGTAATGCTGTATATAATAAATGGTGAGGTCCTGCCCAGATGTAAAGGAATATTAAAGACCAGAAGTGAACAATTGATAAACGATACGAATAAACTGGTCTGTTAGCAGCTTTTGGCACAAAATAATACATTAAACCTAAGAAAGGTGTTGTTAAGAAAAATGCAACTGCATTGTGTCCATACCACCATTGTACAAGTGCATCTTGTACACCAGCATAAACCGAATAACTTTTCATTGCAGAAACTGGTAATTCTAAACTATTAAAAATGTGTAGAACAGCAACTGTTACGAATGTTGCAAGATAGAACCAAATAGCAACATATAAATGGCGCTGTCTTCTTTTTAAAATAGTCCAAATCATATTTATACCAAAAACAACCCAAATTAATGCAATTGCGATATCAATTGGCCATTCAAGTTCAGCGTATTCTTTAGAAGTAGAGTAACCTAAGGGAAGAGATATCGCTGCTGCGACAATTATAAGTTGCCAACCCCAAAAGTTAATATTACTTAGAAGATCACTTGCCATTCGCGTTTTTAATAAGCGTTGTAGAGAATAGTAAATTCCTGCAAACATGGCATTCCCTACAAAGGCAAAAATCACAGCGTTTGTATGTAATGGTCTTAAACGACCAAAACTTAACCATGATATACCGTCCGTAAGGTTAGGGAATAAAAACATGAAGGCTACAAGTAGACCTACAAGCATTCCAACAACTCCAAAAATAATTGTAGCATAAAGGAATTTTGTAACGA
>Ga0208305_10001130_pt1 | contig 12838 bp, 9 predicted proteins | sample ColrivemetaGS741_FD_187605 | JGI IMG/M metagenome (GOLD analysis project Ga0208305, IMG submission 187605) | Estuarine microbial communities from the Columbia River estuary - Flood tide ETM metaG S.741 (SPAdes) (version 2) | ecosystem: Environmental > Aquatic > Marine > Intertidal zone > Estuary... | reverse complement strand
TAAATTAACAAAGAATTCTTTAGGGAGTATTTATTCTAATTACAAACCATTTAAAGTAACCCCTAATCAAAATTTAGAATTTAGATTTAATGTGTATAACAAAATTGTGGAAGTTTTTTATCCAGAGATAATTTTATCTCCAACTACAACAATAAGAGGAGATATTAGTTCGGATGATAATTTGTTTAAACTAAATATTAAATCACCAAAAATTGAGGCATTTTCTAATATTGTTAATGAATTAAACTTACAGATTGATAATAAAAACCCATTATTTAATACGCAATTAACTATTGCTGAAATAAATTCGAAATATTATGATATTTCAAAATTACACTTGGTTAACATTACTTTAAGTGATACTTTATATTTTAGAACAGAATTTGAAGGAGGAATAGAGAAAACTGAAAAATTTGATTTGTCTTTTTACCATACATTTAATAAAGAAAATAAATCGGTTTTTGGTTTGCAAAAATCCAATTTTACATTTAAAAATAATAAGTGGGTAATTAATCCTGAAGACAATTTAAAAAACAAAGTGGTTTTTGACAATAAAACTAAAATTTACGATGTTAATCATTTTTTAATTGCTACAAAAAATGAACAAATAGAATTTTATGGCACATTAAAAGATACCATTTCAAAGGATTTAAATTTTAAATTTAAAAACGTTAAGCTATCTAGTATAACTCCTGAAATTGATAGTTTAAAGTTGAAAGGAATTATCAATGGAACTCTTAATTACAATCAACTGAACGATCAGGTAAAACCAACCGCTGATTTAATGGTTTCAAATTTTAATGTTAATAATTCTCATCAAGGAGATTTAAAAGTGGCCATTGAAGGAAAGAATTCAGTTAAAAATTATAATGTTGATATTTCATTAAAAAGAGAAGGGGGTATTAATTTTTCAGCAAAAGGCGATTTAGATTTTACCCCAGCAAAACCAACATTAGATATAATTGTTGATTTTGAAGAATTTAAATTAGATGCATTTAGTCCATTAGGAGAAGATGTATTTAATAATATAAGAGGATTTGCCTATGGTAGTGTAAATTTAACAGGGCTTTTAAATAATCCTACCATGTCTGGGGAGTTGTATTTAGATGAAGCAGGTCTTTATTTTCCATATTTAAATGTAGATTATAATTTTATAGGCACTAGTGTTATTAGCTTAAAAGATCAAACATTTAAATTGGAAGATGTTTTAATTAGCGATACCCAAAAAGGCACAAAAGGAAATTTAACTGGTGCAATATCACATTCGTATTTTGACAATTGGAAACTGGATTTAAATGTAGTTACAAAAAACTTATTGGTTCTAAATACTGAAGAAGAGGAAACGTCTTTATATTATGGAACTGGATTTTTAGCAGGAAATGCAACTATAAAAGGTCCAACTGATAAACTTGTAATTGATGTAAATGGAAAAACAAATAAAGGCACCCATTTTGTAATTCCAATAAGTGATGTAAAAACAGTTGAAACAAATCAATTAATACGATTTGTTGGAAATGAGAAAACTGAAGAGAGCCAAAGGTCAAGAAAAGAATTAATTTCAGAAAAGCTGAAAGGTCTTTCATTAAATTTTAATATTGAAGTAACAAAAGATGCCATTGTAGAAATGGTATTGGATAAAGCAACAGGAAGTTATTTAAAAGGAAGTGGTACAGGAAATTTACAATTAGAACTGGATACAAAAGATAAATTTGATATGTATGGAGATTTTATTGTTGACAATGGTATTTACAATTTTAAATATGGAGGTATAATAAATAAACCATTTAATGTAAAAAGGGGTGGTAGTATTTCTTGGAGTGGAGATCCTTTTACAGCGGATATTAATATTGAAGCAGTTTACAGAGTCTCTGCAAATCCAAAATCATTGTTGGAAAACATAACCACTAACAGAAAAATTCCGATAGATTTAATTACTCGTTTTTCGGGGGAATTATTTGATTCTCAACGTCAATTTGATATAGAAATTCCAAATTCAAGTTCAACAGTAGCATCTGAGCTTGCATTTAAGTTAAATAATAATGATACAAACAGTAAAACAATACATTTCATGGCATTACTTGCAACAGGAAGTTTTTACAATGAAAGTGATTTAAGTGTAAATAGTAGCGGATTGGTTTATGGAACAACTTCGGATTTACTTTCAAATGCATTTGATAATATTGTTAATAAAGGAAACAATAAATTCAAATTAAAACCTATTTATACGTTTGGTGAAAAAAACAGAATAGATAATTTAAATATTAATGATCAACTAGGTTTAGACTTTGATTATCAGTTAAATGATAGAGTTTTAATAAATGGAAAGGCGAGTGTACCAATAGGTTCAAAAGAACAAACTAATATAATTGGAGAAGTAACAATTGATTTTTTATTGAATGAAGAAGGAACTTTAAGATCCTCAGTTTTTAACCGTCAAAATGAAATTCAATATACAGAGGAAGAAGAAGGTTATACCCAAGGAGTAGGTATGAATTATCAAATAGATTTTGATAATGGTAAAGAATTGTTGGAAAAGCTACGGTTGAAAAAGCAAAAAGAAAGTGATACTTTAGAGTCAAAAATGCCAATTGAAAAGATAATTAAACCCAAAGAATTAATTAATTTTAAAAATTAAAATAAAAAGAATGAATAAACCAACATTAGTAGTATTAGCAGCAGGTGTAGGAAGTAGATATGGAGGATTAAAGCAATTAGATACATTTTCAGAACAAGGTGATACTATTTTAGACTTCTCCATTTACGATGCAATACAGGCAGGTTTTGGAAAAGTAGTTTTTATTATTAGAAAAAACATTGAACAGGAATTTAAAGCATTTTTTAATCCAAAATTAGAAGGTAAAATCGAAGTGGAATATGTATTTCAAGAATTAGATAAAATTCCAGAAAAATATAAAGATAATAGCCGTCAAAAACCTTGGGGCACTGGACACGCTTTATTAATGGCAAAAGATGCTGTTAAAGGAAATTTTGCAGTTATTAATGCTGACGATTTTTATGGAAGAGAAGCTTTCGAAGGAGTTGCTGAAGCTTTAAGAAATACCGATGAAAATTCTTCAAATTTTAATATGATGGGTTATGTATTGAAAAATACTATTTCAGAATATGGATTTGTTTCAAGAGGTGAATGTATGGTTGATAATAATAACTTTTTAACACAAGTTACTGAACGTACACACATAGAAAAAATTGATGGACATTTAATGTATAAGGATGAAAATGAACAATTAAAACCTATTTCTGAAAATACAGTTGTTGCAATGAATTTTTTCGGTTTTACCCCTAAATATTTTGACGTTTCATCATCTATGTTTGAAGAATTTTTAAAGCAAAATTACAAAGAGGCGAAAGCTGAGTTTTTTATTCCATCGGTTGTAAATACGTGTATTTTAAATAAAACAGCAACAATGAAAGTATTAAAATCTAATGCACGTTGGTTTGGAGTTACCTATAAAGAAGATAAAGATTTTGTTACTTCTGAAATTCAAAAATTAAAGAAATCGGGAGTTTATCCAATACACTTATGGTCATAAATACGCAAAATATAATTGCCGTATTTAATAGTTTTAAACATTTATCTAAGTTCAATTCTTATTCAGAATTAACTTCTGGGCATATTAATGATACGTTTTTAATTAAAACAGATGGTGCAGATGATTTTGTTCTACAACGTTTAAATAGTTATGTTTTTAAAAATGCAAAACAGGTTATTTTAAACAAAGTAAAGGTTAGTGTGTTTATTCAAGATCAACTAAATTCATCTAAAATTAATCAGGCTCAACAAGTTTTAAAGTTTATAAAAACTTTAAATGATTTACCTTATTATGAGGATGAAGAGGGGGATTTTTGGAATTTATCTATTTATATTAAAAACAGTAAAACTTTCGAAAAGGTTGAATCAAAAGCTATTGCTTATGAAGGAGGAAAATTATTTGGTGAGTTTTTACATTTAACCAATTGTTTAAATGTAAATGAGATTGTTGAAATTATTCCAGATTTTCATAAAATGTCTTTTCGGTATTCTCAATTTGGAGAAGCTTTAAAAAATGCTTCCAAAAAACGTTTAAAACTTGCTAGTTTAGAAATTGAAAAAGTGCTTGAATTAAAAAATGAAATGCATATACTAGAAAATTTAAAATCTAGTGGAAAAATACCAATAAGAATTACACATAACGATACTAAAATTTCGAACGCCTTATTTAGTGAATCAAACCAAGGTTTATGTGTAATTGATACAGATACAGTAATGCCAGGTATTATTCATTACGATTTTGGGGATGCAGTTCGAACTATTTGTAATACTTCTAATGAAGATGAAACAGCTTTAAGTAAAGTTTCCTTTAATATCAGTTTTTTTGAAGCTTTTACAAAAGGATTTTTAGAAAAAACATACAAACAATTAACGCTTTTAGATGTTCAAAACTTAGCACTAGCAGCAAAAACAATTACATTTATAATGGGGTTACGTATGTTAACCGATTTTTTGAATAATGATATGTATTATAAAACAGTTTATGAATTTCATAATTTAGATAGAGCTAAAAATCAATTTAAATTAGTAGATTCTATAAGCGAAAATTTTAACAAAATGAATGAAATTACTATTATGGAATTCAAAAAATTAAAACAAAAATAAATTCAATTGAAATATAGTTATAAATTAGCTTTTCATTATGGGAAAAAAAATTGAAAGAATTGGGGTAATAACTTCTGGAGGAGATGCCCCTGGAATGAATGCTGCCATTAGAGCAGTTGTTAGGGCATGTGCTTATTATAATATTGAATGTCTGGGTGCTTACAGAGGTTACCAAGGTTTAATTGAAGGTGATTTTAAAATGTTGTCACCAAGGCATGTTAGTAATATTATTAACAGAGGTGGAACTATGCTAAAATCAGCAAGATCTTCTGAATTTAGAACAAAAGAAGGCAGGGCTAAGGCTTATAAGGAAATAAAAAAAGCTGAAATTGATGCGCTGGTTTTAATAGGAGGTGATGGTACTTTTACAGGTGGGATGATTTTTAATGAAGAATATCATTTTCCTTGTATTGGAATTCCAGGTACAATAGATAATGATATTTATGGAACAAATTTTACAATTGGATACGACACTGCTTTAAATACTGTAGTGGAGGTTATTGATAAAATTAGAGATACAGCAAGTTCGCATAACCGATTGTTTTTTGTTGAAGTAATGGGTAGAGATGCAGGATTTATTGCTTTAAATGCTGGAGTTGGGGCAGGCGCTGAGGAAATTTTAATTCCAGAAGAAGATTTAGGGTTAGAAAGACTACTTGAAGCATTGAAAAGAAGTAAAAGATCAGGAAAATCCTCTAGTATTGTAGTGGTTTCTGAAGGTGATAAAATTGGTAAAAATGTTTTTGAACTCGCTGATTATGTAGAAGAAAATTTACCACAATATGAAGTTAGAGTTTCGGTATTGGGACATATGCAACGAGGAGGATCACCAAGTTGTTTTGATCGTGTTTTAGCAACAAGATTAGGTGTAAAAGCTGTTGAGTTATTGTTAGATGGTAAAACTAATTTAATGGTTGGTTTGTTAAATAATAAAGTTGAAACAACAGAATTAGATCACGCTGTTAAAGGAAAGCACCATATTAACAAGGAGTTATTACGAGTAAGTGATATCATGTCTATTTAATTGTAAAAAATTACATTTTCTATAGAAAATTTGTAAATGATAAAAGTTGGGATAAATGGATTAGGGAGAATTGGAAGGATAGCCCTAAGATCTATTTTAGAAAGAGATAACATTGAAGTTGTTGCAATAAATGATTTGTTAGAAATAAATCATTTGGCGTATTTATTAAAATTCGACTCAGTTCACGGAAGATTTAAAGGATCGGTTAAAGTTGAAAAAGATGTTTTACTAATAAATGGAAAGCCTGTTAGAATTACCTCAGAAAAAAATCCAGAAAATATAAATTGGGGAGTTCTAGGAGTAGATTTTGTTTTAGAATCTACGGGGTATTTTACAGCTAAAAATGAAGCAGCCTTACATTTAAAAGGTGGTGCTAAAAAAGTGGTAATTTCTGCACCTTCAAAAGATGCTCCAATGTTTGTCATGGGTGTAAATAACAAACAATTAAAAAAGGACGATTTAATATTTTCTAATGCTTCTTGCACCACAAATTGTTTAGCTCCAGTAGTAAAAGTTTTAGATGAAAACTTTGGAATTATTGAAGGTATGGTAACTACGGTGCATTCTACAACTTCAAGTCAAAATACCGTTGATGGCGATGCGAAAAATTGGCGTAGAGGAAGAGCAGCATTAAATAATATGATTCCTACGTCTACAAGTGCATCCGAAGCATTGTATAATATAATACCTGAAATGGAAGGTAAAATTTTGGCAATGGCAGTACGAGTGCCAATAGTTGATGTTTCTTTAATAGATTTAACGGTACGTTTAAAAAAAGCAACTTCTTATAATGATATAAAAAAAGCTATAAAATATGCTTCTGAAAATGAGTTAAATGGGATTTTGGGATATACAGAAGATGAAGTTGTATCTCAAGATTTTGTTTCGGAACCTAGAACCTCAGTTTTTGATGCGAATGCCGGTATGGAATTAAACAATCACTTCTTTAAATTAATTGCTTGGTATGATAATGAATTTGGGTATGCAACTAAAATAGTAGATTTAATAGAATATTCTGCATCACTCTAAATGAACTATATAAATTATATTTGTATTAGATTAAAAAATAGGAATTATGGAAATAGCAATAATTGCTCACGATGGTAAAAAGACAGAAATGGTTCAGTTTTTAATGGACTTTAAAGCATTATTAATTTCAAAAAAAGTGACATTAATCGCTACAGGAACTACTGGAAAGAATGCGGAAAAAGCAGGTTTTATAGTAGAGAAATATCTTTCAGGGCCTTATGGTGGTGATGCTCAAATTGCAGCACGAGTTGCAGAAGGGAAAACGGATATGGTTTTCTTTTTTAGAGATCCACTAGGAATGCACCCTCACGAACCAGATATTGCAATGTTAATGCGTTTATGCGACGTTCATGATGTACCTTTGGCAACAAATCCGTCAACTGCAGAGCTTTTGATAAAATCTATTTAGTTATTATTTAAGTGCAATCATAGAAATTTCAACGTTCACAAACTTTGGTAAATTTCCTACTTCAACAGTTTCACGAGCAGGTGCAGTTTCAGCATTAAAATAACTTCCATAAACAGTATTAATTTTTGTAAAATCGTTCATATTTTTAATAAATATTGAAGTTTTTACTACATTTTCAAAAGTCATTTTAGCTTCAGCTAAAACAGCTTTCATATTTTCCATTACTTGTTTTGTTTCTTTTTCAATAGTATCTAGTACTAGTTCTCCAGTAGCTGGATTTATTGCAATTTGTCCAGAAGTATATAATGTACCCCCAACCAAAACAGCTTGATTATAGGGGCCAATAGGCGCCGGAGCATTGGTTGTATTTATAATTTTTTTCATGAGTTAATTTTTAGAAATTTTCATTATAAAGTTAATGATTTAAACGTTCTTTTTATAATTCAGATATTTATTTTTAAAAGTGTATTCCTTTATTGGAAAACATAATAAATTACTGATTTAAATATAACATTAATTTTACTAAAATAAAGCTCTATCCGGCACTTGTCTTTTATCGTATTTTAAATCACTAAGCATAGATGATTTTACACCAATAAAAAAGTAATAAGTTTGTCTATCTCCAAAAGGCACCCAGTTAAAATTAAGTTTCCAACTGTCTAAATCTCTAGAAAAACGTAATTGAGTGTATGTAAACCCTTCATTTTTAACATCGTAACCAGATGAAAATCCAAGTCCCCATTTTGGGGTTATTTCTACATCTCCTGAAAACATTATAGAATTAGATGAAATTTCTTTTTGTCTATTTGCATTAGAGTAATTTAAACTATAAGCAATTTTTAAAGACCATGGTATTTTAGATTGATAAAGTTTTGTTTCTTTTACTTCAGATTTTTCACCTTGATTAGTTGTTTGTTGGTTAGTTACAGTTAAATTTTCTCCAAACACCCCATCAGAATTATTAGCTTGCGCTTTTTGATCTTTTTGAGATTTATTGCCTGTATCTTTTTTACTGGATAAGGAATAATTTAAAGTAAGTCCAGCATTTGTAAGTCTAAATAAACTACCGCCATTATCATAATTAAATGTGTTTATTTTTTTCCCATTAACATCTAGAGCATAAGGGTCTAATGTTGCTCTAACATTTACACTTAATTTATCGTTAAAAAGTTGAGTTCCAGCGTTAACTCCAACAGGGCTCCATTTTAAAGAATCTGCAGCCATATTATAGCTCGTTGAAAAGTTTAAATTATTTAATAAAATAATTTTTTTTGCTTCAGTTTCGGTCTCAGTGGAATCTTTCTTTCTTAGTTTAGCTTCTAAATTATTATTAAGAGTAAGATTTAGACTATTTGAAAGCCCAGATCCAGGTTTCCCAAATATACCATTTGAAAAAGGAGAATATTCAATAAATTCATTTGGTTCTTCAGCACTTTTTTGATACTCTTCATTAAAATAACTAAAATCAGGTCTGTAGCTATACGAAACACTTGGTCTAACTACATGACGAATAGCTTCAATATTTCCTTTTTTAAATTTAAACATTCCGTAAAAAGTGGTTCCTAAAGAAACAGATGTTGAATATTCATTAAATCTACTAAAACTACTAATTGTATCGGTAACAACAGCGTTTTGCACGTCGTCAAATGTCTTATTTATACGATCAAAATACCAAACATCTTTATAAGTTACACTAGGAGAAATAGTAAAATATTTCAAGGCTTTCATGTTGGTATTCATCGAAATATTGTGCTGAAGTCCAGATTTTGCCTCATCAAACATTTGTTTTTTAAAGAAAAACTCATCTGTAGTATTTATTCTATTTTCACCTTTCATAGAATATGTTAATCCCGTTTTCTGAATTGCATTCTTTTTTGCTCCATTTTTGCCAGTAAAAGGATAAATTCTATCCATATTTAATTGTAAAGAAGGCAATGTCATTGTTATTTCTTCTGTATTAGTATTTTGAGAATGTGTCATAGATAAAGACACATTAAACGGAGTGCCAACAAAATTTTTGTAATATGAAACAGAAGAGCTTAGGTTGTTATTTAAGAATGAATTTGTATTGTATTCATTATTAGATTGTTTAAAATATTGGCTACTTCCCATATTGACAGAAGCTGAAAAACGCGAGTTTGGACTTGCCTTTGTATCTTGAGTATGGCTCCATCTAATATTGTAATTTGATGCTTTTGAATAATCATCAAATCCTTTTAAGCTACTTATTAAATTTTCATATTGAATATTTATATTTCCTGCAAATTTATAACGTTTTGCATAGCTAGATTCTCCTCGTAAACCCCAACTTCCATTTGTGTAAATATCTCCTAAAACGGCTAAATCAAAATTATCATTTATAACTAAATAGTAACCACCATTTTGTAAAAAATATCCTTGTGTATTATTATCACCCCAAGTTGGCATTAAAAAACCAGAGGTTCTTCCTTTTGTTAATGGGATATATGCAAACGGTAATACCACAGGTGTTGGAACATCTGCCAAAACCAATTGACTGGTACCTGCAACTAATTTTTTATCTTTTATAAATTTTGCTTTAGGAATTCGAATGTAATAATCTGGATTTTCCTTATCTGAACTTGTTAGGCGTATGTTTTCAATAAAAATAACAGAATCATTATGCTTTTTACTAACTTCACCTAAAATAATAATTCCTTGCTGTTCTGTTTTTAAATTCCAGATTTTAGCTTTTTCTGATTTAAAATTGAAACTAATAGTGTCCTGAGTAGATTCCTGACCCCCTTGCTTAAAAACAGGTAATTGAGAATAATTTCCTATACTATCTTTAATCCCTTTTGCAATTACGGTATTTGTATTATTATTTATTTCAATATAACCAGCTGTAATATCAATATCTTTATAATGAATGTGTGCATTATTAAACAATTGAATTTTATTATTTTTTACATCTTGTCTTATTAAACTATCTGCGCTATGTTCAACAATTCCTTCTAATAATTCTTTTGGCTTTTTAATAGAGTCTTTTGGTTTTAAAAGTACAGAATCAATTGGTTTTAAGCTGAGTGAATCTTTTAATGGAATTGCAATTGAGTCTTTTTTAATAACAGGAATTGTATCTGAAGAAAATTGGGTTAATTCTTGTGAATAAACTGCAGCATTGATAAAGCTAAAAGCTAGTATCAAAAAAAAGAGCGAATATATTTTAAAAATGTTTGTTTTAATAATAAAAATATTTGTAAAATCGTTATATAAATTCGGTTGATAACATAAGTTTATTTAATTTAGCTTTTAAGCAATCAACCAAATATTTGATTGCTTGTAAATGTATGGCTCAATAATTGTATCACCAAATAACAAGTGCCAAAAATAATTAAAATTATTGATGAACTCACAACTCTTTTATAAAATTAAAATAAGAACGAAATTCATACTGATTTTCGTATTTTTTGTTGCCATGATTTTTAATAATTCTGAAGGTTTTGCTCAAAAAAATGATTTTGTGGTTGTTTTAGATGCAGGACATGGAGGAAAAGATCCTGGAAAAGTTGGTTACAAAAATGTTAAAGAAAAAGATATTGCACTTAGTATTGTGTTGCAAGTTGGTAAATTATTAGAAAAACAGGGAAATATAAAGGTTATTTTTACTAGAAAAACGGATGTTTTTGTTAATTTATGGGAACGAGGTAGAATTGCCAATAAAGCGGATGCAGATTTGTTTGTCTCAGTACATTGTAATGCACATAACACGCAAGCATCGGGTGCAGAAACTTGGGTTTTGGGAACCCATGCAAATAGTCAAAATTTTGAAGTTGCAAAAGCTGAAAACTCTGTAATTTTATTAGAAGATAATTATAAAGCAAATTATAAGGGATTTGACCCTAATTCACTCGAATCGGTAATTGGACTTACCTTAATGCAAGAAGAATATTTAGATCAAAGTATCCAGTTAGCAAGTTTAATTCAAGATGGTTTTTCAACTAAGTTAGCAAGAAAGGATAGAGGCGTTAAACAAGCTGGCTTTGTAGTTTTACATCAAACTTATATGCCAAGTATATTAATTGAAACAGGATTTATTACAAATGTTAATGAAGGCATTTATTTAGGTTCTAAAGTAGGGCAACAAAAATTTTCTGAATCTATTTATGATGGAATAATTAAATATATTCAGCAACTTAATTTAAATAGTGTCGAAAAAGACGATATTGTGATTTTAAATAACAACTTAGAAGATAAAAATACGATTGTTAATGAAGAATCTTTTAATGATGTTTTGTTTAAGGTGCAAATAGCTTCAGGGTCGAGAAAATTAGAAACTAAATCATACAATTTTAAAGGCCTTAAAAATATAGATAGAGTTAAAATTGGTAATAGCTATAAATACTATTTAGGTAAAACATCAAATTATTCAGAAATAAAAGAATTGCAAAACTTAGCTAAAACAAAAGGCTATACATCAGCATTTATTGTAGCATTTAAAAACGGTGAAAAAATATCTGTACAAGATGTTTTAAAAAAATCGTAGTATTTTTGCCATTTACTCCCAAAAATTATTAGTAATATTGCTTTAAAAATTATACTATTTTGAAAATTTCAAGAGAATTAAAAACAGGTGTTGTTGCAGTTGCTGTAATTGCTTTATTTATATGGGGTTATAATTTTATGAAAGGCCTAAATTTATTTGACGGTCCTTTAAAAACTTATTTTACTGAATACAACAATGTTCAAGGATTAAACACTGCGAGTGTAGTTACAATTAATGGTGTTGAAGTAGGTAAGGTTATTGGAATTAATTTTAATAACAATGAGAATAAACGTGGTCAGCTAATTGTGGAATTTAGTATTGAAAACGATTTTGAATTCTCTAAAAACAGTGTGGCTAAAATTTATAGTGCAAGTTTAATGGGAGGGAAATCTTTAGCAATAGTTCCGTCATATGAGGGTGAAACTGCTAATCCAGGTGATTTTTTACAAGGAGAAATAGAGTCTGATATTTTTTCTTCAGTAACCGAAAAATTAAACCCATTACAAGCTAAAGTTGAAAACGTAATTGTAAGTGCAGATTCATTAATGACAGGTTTAACCGATATTTTAGATGTTAAAAGTAGAGAAAATATAAAACTAAGTATATCTCAATTAAATACCACTATTGCGAACTTTAAATCTGCTTCTGAATCGGTAAATGAGTTAATCAAAAATAATGATGAAAAATTAGCTAAAACACTAGAAAATACTGAGTTAATGACCGCTAATTTGTCAAAACTTTCTGATACATTAGTAAATTCAAATTTAGGACTTACTATTAAAAATATTGAAGAAACGGTAATTAATTTAAACAATGTTTTAGCAGGTATGGAAAGTGGTGAAGGATCATTAGGTAAATTATTAAAAGATGATGAAATGTATAATAATTTAACAAATGCATCTAAAGAATTAGAAGAATTATTAAACGAAATGAAATTACATCCAAAACGTTTTGTGCATTTCTCATTATTTGGAAAAAAGGATAAAGGTTATAATCCTGAAGAGGAAAAATAATAATTTACAATCTTAATAATTTTGTAAATTATTTGACATTAAATGTGTTAAGGTGTTTTTTTGTGTTAAATTGCTGAACTTAAAAATGGAAAAGGTTAAGATTTTAAGCTTGTACCAAAAAGATTGTTTCAAAAGTATTTTTGAAATGTCAATAAACAAATAGTATGAATTATATTGACAATATAGCATTTTTAATACTCCTGAT
>Ga0208305_10001126_pt1 | contig 12846 bp, 5 predicted proteins | sample ColrivemetaGS741_FD_187605 | JGI IMG/M metagenome (GOLD analysis project Ga0208305, IMG submission 187605) | Estuarine microbial communities from the Columbia River estuary - Flood tide ETM metaG S.741 (SPAdes) (version 2) | ecosystem: Environmental > Aquatic > Marine > Intertidal zone > Estuary... | reverse complement strand
AATGTTTTTAAGTAAGAATTGCTCAAAGAAAGTGCTTGATTATTTGGATAACCAAACTCAGTGTTTATCTGACTAAAACTTAGTGGGTTAGGTGATGCAGGTAGTACCATTTATCTTACTTTTCTACTTTTGATTCTAACATTTCAACTTTTACTGTTAGTTCTTTGATAGCCTCGATTAGTAGTGGAACAATCTTCTCGTATTTTACTGTCTTGTAATTCTCGCCAGATTTTGATGTTCCGTCATCGGCAATGTCAAATGGTGCTGGAACTACTACTTCAGGAAGAACTGCTTCAACTTCTTGAGCAAGAACACCAGCATATCTGTTTTCATCTGTATAGCCGAATGATTTGGCTAGATCATTGTGTTTGTATGTGATACCCGTAATTAACTTCACTTTAGATAGAGCATCGGTAATTGTTTGGATATCACCTTTCAATCTAGCATCGGAACTAAATGCTGTGATATCACCAGTTGCAGTTATCGCACCTGACACAGCGAGTGATGTTAGTCCTGAGATAGAACCACCAGAAATGGACACTGATCCGGACGCTTGATAAGCCATTGTAGATATGGTGCCACCCGTTGTAGCGAGTGATGTTAGTCCTGAGATTGTACCACCAGTAATAGTTACTGCACCAGAACCTTGTGTGGCCATGCTACCAAGACCCAGATTAGTTCTTGCATCGGTAGCATTAGAAGCTCCAGTGCCGCCATCTAAAACTGCGAGGTCAGTAATACCTGAAATACTACCGCCTGTAATAGTTACTGCACCAGAACCTTGTGTGGCCATGCTACCAAGACCCAGATTAGTTCTTGCATCGGTAGCATTAGAAGCTCCAGTGCCGCCATCTGCAACCGCAAGGTCTGTTATACCTGTAATTGAACCACCAGTTATAGATACCGCACCGGATCCTTGTGTGGCAATCGTTCCAAGACCTAAACCACTTCTTGCAGCGGCTTGAGTAGTTCCTCCTGTACCGCCATTGGCAACGGCAATTGTAGTTGCAGTCCAGGTGCCAGCGGTAAGTGTGCCCACACCCGTAATGCCTGTGTATGAACCGCTCATACGCGCGGAAGGAACTGTACCTGATGTTAAGTTTGTAGCATCTCTTGCAACAGTATTAGCTCCATTCAATGTCGCTATTGTAAAGTTATTGGCTGCTGTACCGCCTGTATCCATTCTACTATTAGCTCTAGCCCAAACAACATTAGCGTATGAGTTAGCTCCTAAACCAACAGTAGTATTGGCGCCAGCTAATGTTGCTTTAGTAAAGTTATTAGCACCATTGCCAACTGCTGTATTAGCACCATCTATTGTAGCTATAAAACCAGTACCTGATACTGAATTTATTGATAAAGCATAAGCGTTAGCACCAGCACCAACTGCTGAGTTTGCACCAGCTATTGTTGCTGAAGCAAAAGCATTAGCTTGTTGGCCAGCTAAATCCATTCTGACATTTGCTCTACCCCATACAACATTAGCGTATGAGTTAGCTCCTAAACCAACAGCAGCATTTGCGCCAGCTATTGTAGCTAAAACAAAAGTGTTAGCACCAGCTATAGTTGCTGAAGCAAATGCGTTTGCTTGAACACCAATGTTGTTAGCATATGCATAAGATGGAGAATTATTGCCTCTATTATATAAATCTAAAATATTGCCTTCAAAGGCATTACTTTGAACGGCTAACTGGTTTGTTCTAGTGCGCCATATGTCAAAGGTATCTGTTAATGCTACGTTTGCTATTAATGCCATTTGTCTATTCTACCAACTTTTTTAATAGTGATTTAATTTCTTCTAGATCGGTTTCCAGCTTATCAATCTTAGATACTTTTTCTTCTAAAGTATTTATCTGTCTTTCGGTTCTTCTCATAGCATCGCGTCTCTTTTTGTATTTCTGAAGGGCCTCGTTATCTTTATTAACGAGGACACCTTCCGATACTTTATATATTCCTGGAATCTCAGTTTTTTTCATGATTTTAAATCTGCAATGCTATGGTTCTTAGATCAGCCACTCTTGGAACAACTGCGCTGTTTCCACCATCAATGCAACCAAGAAGACCGACTTTGATCTGGAAAGACTTGAAGGACTTGAATGGCACCAGTGCGCTGTTTAAGTATGTGAATATTCCATCAGCGTCTAATGATGTTGCTGGCAAGACAAACTTATATTCTTTGAAATCATTCTTGTTAGCGAATGAAGAATATGTGCTGTCACCACCGTAAGTCTTTTCCATCTCAACCCAATTTATTTGTGCCATAGGATCTGAATCTTCACCGTTCAATAGCTTTATCCAAACCTTCACATCTGTGGTTGGTGGGCGATAAGCAGTTAAGAACACATTCATATCTTCAGCATCTTGGAAATCTGCTAGAGTTATGATCTTTGAGATGTACTTGTTAAACAATTGCCCACCGTCTGTTCCGTTTTCACCAGTAGTATCTGAATTTACCAAGTTATCAACAATAACAGAGTGTGATCTTGAAAGATCAAATATTGGAGTTAGATAGTTTGTGTCCGTAGACATTGTAATTCTAACTCTATTAGAACGCGATGAGCCTAAATTGGCAACTTCATTAGAACGAGAGAAAATTGCCTTTTCTTCGTCAAAGGTATAGTTCTCACCAGCATCAAAATTAAAGTATGTAGTGATACCGCTTCCACTTGAATTTGCAGCTACCGCCATTTCATATACAGTTCTTGTACCAGCAAAATTGATAATTGTAGGTTCAAAATCTATAACAGAATATCTTTGATTTTCTACAGATTCAATAGTTCCATAACCTTCATCTGAAATATCAAATAGAATTTCACCATTTGAGAACAAGCTATTTGAATTGGTCAATATCATTTGAGTCTTTGTTGGAGATTCCTTATAATACTCAAGATATCCAATGCCTCTACCGATAGTGGCAATTGCGGCCGATCCTCTTGAAGTGCCATCTGTTCCATTATAAATCGTTACTGCTTCCGAAGCCGTAAATCTGATATTTGATGTTTTATAAGTTCCACTAGAAACACTGATAACTTTAGCATTAACACCAGATGTTGTTCCGACAATAAAATCACCAACAAGGGCAGAAGTTGCTCCTGATAATGTCAATCTTTCTCCTGTCACGAATGGTTCGCCAAATCCTTCCAGACTGCCAACGATATCTTTCATGTAGAACTTTTCTTTTGGCTTATTTCCAATTTCAAATGTTCCTGTTCCTGTATAGAACGCGGCTCGATACCACTTACATGTAATATCAACTTGGTCTTGTAGAACCCAAATTGTATCGTTGTTTGTTGTGAAGGTTGTGCCAGTGTAAGAACGACTATTTACTGGTTGCCCTGTGTTAATATCAGTCTGGCCGATTCTTGACATCCAGAAGTAATAGTTTGGATTAGCCGCTTCTGGATGAATAATAAACGCATATGATTTATTAGCATACAAGAATATCGGCGCTTCAAAAGTGACCTTTAGTCCATTTGTTTTTCCATCAGTTGAAATTGGAATTTCACCGTTTCTAAACCAAATAGCAGAGAATGGAACAGCATTTCTAGTAATGCCGCCACCAGCGTCAAGTTCTCTTACTTCACACCACATTCCAAGTGTAGGATGTTTTTCCGCACAATATATTTCAACAGCGGTCAAGAATACGCCTTCTTCAGTTCCAGGAACTTTAATAGGCATAACATAAGCAAGACATGCATTACTCTTATTGTGTGTTAAGAAGTCTTCAACCCAATATGTGTGGTCTGAACTATCATCAAGAGTTAGAGCATACACTTTCTTATCAGCATCATCTTTTTCTGTAACAATCTTATTAACTGGAACAAATCCACTTGTATGAAGAACTTCCTCTTCATTTGTCATTGGATCCCAATTGATGTTTGGAACATTATCACGAACAAGATGATTGTGATAATCGCCAATCTTGTAAGATGACCAACCCTTGTTTGTTAAGAATGGATGATCTTCAGTAGCAAATGGTTCATGACCGGCAAAACCGTATAACTCTCTATCACCAAGATCAGTGATGATAATATCAGTTACCATCGCACTACCAGTTCTGCTAAGAACTTTATCGCCGTTCTCAACATCACAAATTGCTTTCTTAGTACCGTCGGCCATGGTTACCATAGCATAAGGCACAAAGCAGCATATTGGTTGCTGTCTAACCGGAGGTGGCGGTGGCACAATTCGCGGCTTACGCGGCGGTATCACTATCGGCGGCTCCGGAGGAGGAGGTGGAGGCGGCGGCAACGGTGGTGGTGGCGGCAACGGTGGTGGCGGCGGAGGTGCCGGCGGCGCACCAGGCGGCAGAGGCGGCGGTGGTGGTGGCGGTGGTGGCGGTGGCGGCGGCGGAGGTGGCAACACCGGTGGCAATACTGGTGGAGGTGGAGGTGGCGGCGGCACCGGAGGTGGTGGAGCTGGCGGTGGAGGTGGCGCAGGCAATGGCGGTAAGGTATCAAAAGTATTGTAGCCATAGCTTTCAGTCAAAGGAGTAGTTCTTATATCAACTTGTCTTGTTGAAAGAATTGTTTCCTGCTTAGTTTCAACCATGCCTTGAGCAAAGAATGTCTTTGTGGCATAAGATGTTTCTTCAGATGTGTTTGTTAGACTGTCCGTAATCTTAACTACTTTTGAACCTACAGTAAATCTTAAGTTGTTTGAATTTGGCAAACTCAATCTAAACCACAACTGCCCTTCTGGATTAGCTAGAAGATCATCGCCAATAGAGAATGTTGGATTTAAAGTATCAAAAGCAAGATATTCATCATAAGTTATTGGTCTTACATAACTTGTCATATCAATGTTGTCAAAGAATACCTTATATTTTGCATATGGTTTAATACCACTGACAGATCCTATCAATACCTGAGGTCTGATATAAGGTATAATTTCGGTACTAACAAGTTTAGTTCCTGTAGAAACGGTATCTTGATCCACAAAGGTGTAAGATTCAGAACCGGTTCTATCATTCTGATACGAAGTTTCAATTGTTGCGCCAAGTGATGTTGTTCTAATATTTTGAGCCTGACTATATGCTTCATTGTAGGTAGAATATGTTCCTATTAATACTCTATTGTCGGCTGTTCCTTGATAAACTTTATATCCAGTAACACTAGTTTGCCAAGCATTCCATGTAGTTGTCACACCACCAACTTGCTGTGCATCTGCCAAACCATCAAGATTTGTATCTGAGAAAGATACTGTTTGTGGTGGTAAAGTGGTTGTATCAATCCATATGTCACTATCTGGAACAAGTGTCATATTTCCAATAAAGGCATATGATGATTTTTCTGTGTTTATTGTAGCAGTAACAGAAGAAACATTTGCATATTCAACTTCATAGTAATCAAGAGTTACTATATCGTTTATTCTTCTTACATTTTCTCCTGCTAGATAATCATAGTTAATAGACTGCATAGAATATAGAGGGCGGATGCTGTTTTCAGCAGGATCCACAACAATGCGGTAATCTTGATTTGTTGTGTCGCCTAATGTGTGATTGCGGAAAGTATCAACAAAGATACCATTCTTGAATCTATCAAGACCATTTTCATCTTGAATCAACATATCAGCAGCACTCTTCTCTAACAAGCTAAGTGAGGCATAATATTCAAGACTTGCAATTCTGCTCTTCATAACACCAAGATCACGCATAGTCTGACGAACAGGAGCAATTTTTCTGCTTGTACATGCGATATCTTGTCTATCTATGATCTTAGCATAGTATGGAGAGATGGATGGAAATGGAGCAATAGTTAGTACAGCTAAAGCCAATTCATTTTCTGGTGTTTGCGGCGTAACAGGTAAAGGTCCTGGTTCTCCCTGTGTAATAGTGAAAACTTTATTTTTACTTACCGAAACAATATCTTTTCTTGCAACATAGTATGAGTAATCAAAATTGATTTCAGAAGATGGTGAAGCCAAGGCAAGAGAACTAAATGTAAAGTTAAATGTGTTTGATTTTCCTGGATTTATTGTTACGCTGGCACTTGCAGGATCTGTTGTATCGTTGGCTGTAAGTGACTTTACAGGTCTAAAATCGATATAATTTCTTAAATCATACTTCTTACCAGAAGATGGAGATTTGTAGATAGGAATTTCGGCTGTGCTTATTGTTGAACTTGACGATGTAAGATCATTTACTGGATAAGAATCAACAGTGAAGAATCCTTTACCTACTGAGAAGTCAGGTATAAAATAGTCCAATTCAACAAGAAGTCTATCTGTTGTAGCAAGACTTGTTGTTGGTTTGATAGTAGCTATATCGTACAGTGTATCTTTTTGCCCATTGTTAAAGATAAATTGAGATGTAACTACTGTTCCATCAGTATTTGATGTTGGGAAACTTGAGGATTTCTTTACTATGCTCTTTATTTTATAAACATCAGAGAATCCAAGATTGTATGGTCCAGTTGTACCTGAAGCGGCAGAAGCACAATTAATCTTAACATATCTGCCTGGTCTTAGTGTTTTAGCTGATTCTATGGCAGATGTTCTTGATGCTCTGAATGATATTGCTGCTGATGTACCGCCTGCTGGGAAAGCTTCATTTAGATTTAATGTTAATGTTGGACTAGCGGCCGTTACAGAACGAACAGCCCCAGTTCCCATACCAAATGATGTTAGATCAATATAACTACCAGCACCATAGTGTCTGTACATAGTAGAACTTACAGCCTGATATAATGCAGGTTCTGCTATTGTTAATGAAGTATCAGTTGTTGGTGTAGACAAGACGGTATATGTATTAGAGTGCCCTGTAAATTGAACTTTTTCTCCAGCTGTTAGGCGTCTGAAAGTTGTGCCAACTCCTGTGATAACATTTGCTGTGCCAACGCTAGATACTGTTCCTGACATAGCAACATTTACACTTGTTTCAAGATTTAAGAAGATTTCTCTCTTATCTGTTGTAGATAATGTTCCTGTATAAGGAATAGAATCAGAACCCGGTGCAGTTGCGGTAAATGAACCGTCGGATGCAATTGTTACTGGTAATGTTGTTGTATAATAATAAGTTGTGTCAGATGCATCATTATTTGTTCCATCTTTTACTTTTCTGGTAAAATTTGAACCTGTGTAATACAATAGAGGTGCGTTGAACGGTTCTCTTAAAACTGTATTGTTTGTTACAATGTCTGGAACAATATCAGCACCAAAATTTGCTTTTGAAATAGAACTATTGTCAATATACAAACTCTTTACAGAAGAGAAACTATTGATTCCAAGCATACGAATATCTGATAGATAGATATCCGCTCTACCATCTACTGTACCCAGTACTCCATTATTATATTCAACGCTCATTACGGTAGCAGTACCGACGGTATTACCTATGGCAACTTCTGCAAATCTGCCATTTGAAATTCTCTTATTAAATCTATCAATAAGTTTGATATTTGTACCTTCATCAAGTTCAAGATGGCCAGTCATTTCATTGACTGTAACATACGATCCCATGAAAGCAGATACAATTTGAGAATTTACATTGGTATAATTTATAGATTTAGGAGTTGAAAGATATTCGGCCACAGCAGTGCCAACTTCATATCCCTTAACATAAGCTGTACCTGCACTTATACGAACTGCTATAACATTAGCATCAGGATTTTCAGAAGCAGCAACTAAACCACCATTTGTACCTGAATCCGCATTTTCTCTAAGTTCAACATCTAGACCTGAAACATAGTAGTCTCCAGATTCGTCAAAGGTTCTCTTTGCAAGTTCATCTTTAAGAATACTGTATTCTGTTCTCTGATTATAAGTTTGAATTACGCCTTCTTTAATAGTGAAGAGAGTTGTAAAATCTGGAACACCTGACGCATCATCAAATGCGCGAGATTCAAGAACTGCGGACAATCTCAAACGATCTGCGCCAGGTGCGGAATAGTTAGAAGATTCAAGAGCGGGATCAAGTAGACTGCTATCGAGTGTATAATCAACAATGTTTTCGACTATATTAAATCCAACTTTAGCTGTTGGCTTATCGCTATAGCGATCTAGAATAACTTCCTGTTCTGGAAAATATACAAAATGTTCTTTAGCAAATACAACACCTTCTGTAATACGAAAAACTGATCCTTTACCTATAGGATTTGAGTTTGATGATAGGACTACAACATTACCTACATTTGATACAAGAGTTTCACCAGCGGAAAATGTTTTCTGTGCTGTATTTGCTAAATCAACCGATAGATAATCAACATAGAGTGTTTTGGTAGTAGAACTAGTATCTGAACCATCAGCAACAATACTAATCTGCGCTGTAACATTAGATAATGCACCACGGACAATTGCGCCATCAAAGTTAGATAGCGTTATTGTATTGCCTGTTTCATTAACATCTCTAATTTTTACATAATTAAGAGGTCCAGTTGAAGAAATGTTATTGGCAAATAGTTGAAAATTGCCAGGAATAACAATTGTACCTTCTTTGAAAACATGTCTACCAAATCGGGTAATCTGCTTTTGCAGAATTGTCTGCATTTGGGTAAGTTCGCGGCCCTGTACGGCAAATCCAGGCTTATAGAGGATTCTGTAATACTCTTTCTTATCTTCATAATCGTCATAATATGGAGTTACATTCAAATCTGTTGATAAGTTGTAAGCCTCTGTATTTGCGTAATCTGAACCTACAGTCATTTAGTCTTTTTCCTCTTCACTGGGATTAAAATGAAACCACGATCTTAAAGTCTTCTGTCTGATCTGTAGCTCTTTGAATTGGTGTAATATTATTTATATACAATAAACTTCCTGTATATGGAGTAAATGCTCTTTCAACCGATGGACTAGGAAGACGAGAAGCCTTTGATATATCGCCTGTTAATCCGCCCTCGGATGTTAAAGCTCCAGACACATCTATCAAGTTTAAAATGTTCTGTGCAGAATTCCAACTTACAACTCTACCTTTAAATGTTGCGGTTTCCAAACTTGTTCCTTGATAAACATACTCATCTTCTATATAATTATCGCCTATATTTTCCACATCTATTACTGTTGTTTGCGAATAAACGATTCCAGAAGCTACTGTTCCATCTCTCAATACAGGATTTTTAATCAGGGATACTTGTCTAATTTCATTCTGAGTGTCTATAACACCTGATTCTGATCCTCTTAATCTTGGATTGATTATAACAAATGATCCACCAAGTTCTTCTACAGGATTAGCACCGTGGCCGCCAGCAGGGCTCATAACAACTCTTGCAATTGCATTACCGCCAATAGCAGAAGTAAAAGCTACATTAGCATATGTGTAGTTTTGCCCTTTGTTTGTAATCAAAATGCTTTCTACACCGAATGTTGTTGTATTGACAGTTGCGGCGGCTTCAGCGCCTGTACCATCGCCTGTAATGGTAATTGTAGGAGGTAAAGCTACAGAATAATCAGATCCTGCATTCACAATCTTTATTGATCCGATCGATCCCTGAACAGCACTGTTTTGAACATGCCACTGCAATGTTCCATTATCTTCTGTTAATGTGCGGACTGGAATAAAGTTAGCAGTTGTGAAACGAAGCTTTTCTTCATCTGTGAGTGTATACATATACTTCCAGATATACTTATCAGCTACCCGCTCTGCGATGTATGTATTGGTGCTGGTAGGTTTAACTGTTGAGGTGCCACCATTGTTATTACCAAGACATTTATATACATTCCATTCATCAGTGACAACATAGAATCTAACATCAGGATCATTCATGTCTAAAGCTTCTTCGGAATCATCGTACTCAGCATAAACTGTTCCTGATACCCAGTCAAATCTGCGAATGGCTAATCGAACATCATTACCAACAATCTTCTTAGCACCGATCATATTTTTCCAAACTTGATGGAATGTATCAACAGAACTATTGGCCTGAGGAGGATCAACATCACTTGCCCATTCATCTACCTTACCGAATGTAAAGTATACATATGGTTCACTAGCATCTCCAATTGAGGCTTTAAAATTCTCAGCATTGAAAATTTGCATACTTTTAGTGTATATCGAAGCCATTTCTTTTCCTATTTTGTACTATTTAGTATATAACTTTGCCAACATTCACTGTTCCTGAAGTATTAGGAAGAAGCGTATTGGCTAGATATGCTAGATTACTGGTATTTGCTATGTATTGAACTGTGTTAATGATGAACTGATTAGAATTTACCACTGTCTTAATTTTGTATGGGCCTCTTATGTTTGCTGTATTGCCTGAAACAAGAGCCAGATTTCCAGATACCCAATCCAAATATACAGTGTTACTTACATTTAACCCGTGAGAAATATAATTGATGTATACATTTCCAGTTTCAAGACGATATGTTCTTGTAGTAGTTGAAACTAGATTATCAGATATTTCTCTAATAGACAGATTTAGATTTACGCCCTCATCTACCGTCAAATGCTCGCCAAATAGTTTCATGCCAGCAGGATGTATCAAGTTCTTAAGAACTGCTCGGTACTTTTCCAAAGATTGCCTTACTTTAACGACATAAGAGAACTTCTGGTAATAGTCTCTGTCTTGGATAAAGTTGTAGGATGAAATGTGCCCATCGTCATTTAGATATCTACCAGGATAAGTGAATGCTCCTGTGATGATTGTGGCCACTGCTTGTGCTGTACCATCACCAGACTGTGTAAGATTTATGGTAGGTACAGTTGTATATCCTGAACCGCTCTGTAGAAGTTGAAGAGTTAAAATTCTGCCTTGTACAGAGTCGGCTGAATACAAGACTTCTCCTGATCCAAGAACAGCAGTAACTTGAACATTAGCTCCAGATGCTAAAACATTTGAAGATATAACATTGGCTTTTGGTAAGAGTAGCTGATCATATCCTGAACCACCAGTAATTTGCCCACGAATATTTACAAACTCAACTTTACTTATAGCATTAGATTGAGATGTATCAACATTACTAACTCTACCCGCTGCACCTGATCCTATTCCACCAGGAACATTTATAAACTCAATTGTATCTCCAATATAATATCCATGACCACCATTAACAATTCTCATCTTACCGAGAATACCTAGATTTCTAACTCTTGTATTGGCTTGAGCACTGATTGAAGGTACTGATGAATAACCAGAACCTAAATTATACAAAAGAACACCTGTGATTGGACCAGTATTGGCATAAACAAAGTAGGACATGGAATTAGAAACCCAGTTGTTAGCTGGATCGTTTATAGAACTAACTAGATTGGAATATTTTGCATTACCAATTACTGTATTTGCTTCCAAAGATATGACAGATGAAACAATGTTGTATGTGTTAGGATGATAGAAATTATCGTTTGATACGGAAGAAACATTTGCATTTGCTCCTGTTCCGCCACCGCCTGTAATCAGAACTTGATTTCCTTTTTGAAATCCAGCGCCACCATTTAGAGCAGCAATAGCTGTCAAATCGCCACTGCTAACAGAAGTGACAATGATATTTGCACCAGTTCCTGTTAAGCTTTCAACATTTGCATAATCTCCAACACGATATCCTGAACCACCATTTACGATCTCAATGGTATTGATACCACCAGAGAATAGATTAGCTGTGATTGTTTTTTCAATATCGCCTTCAGAAAATGTTGATGTTATTCCTTCACCATATGAGAAGTCTCTATATTGATTTGATAGTTTAAGCTCACGAACAAGAGAGCGACCTTCATAGTATGATGAAGTTCTTTCAACTAGAGCATAGGCATTTGAAACATCACCTGTAATTCTTCTATTGATGAATTTGGTTTCTATTCCTAAAGAACTATTAGCCACACCATCAACTTTTATATTTGTGACTTTGACAGACTTTTCTTGATACCATTTACCATCAGAAACTTTTAGAACATCTCTCTGTGGATAATAAAATTCCACATCTTCATCGAATAGAATTCTCATAAGGAATCGAATAGATTTCTCGGTACCTCTAGCACGATAGAAGTCTTTGATGTGCTTTAGAATAAGAGTTTTATCTACAACGGTATCTTTTGGAATAAATGGAAGAAAGTTATCATAGAATTTCTCAACAAAGATATCGGTCAAGTCAACATCTGCTTGATCTAACAAGCTCTTAGAGACATTCACAACACCAGTTTGCTGTTCTAGGAATTCATAGTAAGCTTCCACAAAAGCAACGAAGTTTTCATGGTCGTTTCTAACAAAAAACGGAACTTGAGACGCGACTAAATTTGATATTTTGTTGTTGCTAATCATCTTTTATTCTGAAACAATTTCTATTTGATATGAGAGAGGATTATCAACATCAATGTCTATAATCTTATTTCGGATAGAGGTAATAATTTCTTTATCTACATATGTATTTATTGTCAATACATTAGGTTCGTAATAACTATTTGAGTCTACTGATACTGGCAACAGCGATGTAAGAACAATTATACCATTATCATAGTCTATTGTTCCAGCATTATTATTAACGAATACTTTTTCTCCACTTGCATTTAGATAATATGTTCTGAGAATACCAACGCGGGATTGTAGAACAGGATTTACCTGAACACCAGATCCTGTTTCTCCTGATATAGATACAGTCGCTCTTGTATAGTTAGAACCTCTATTTGTTATTTCAATTGACGCAATTCTACCGCCATACAGTTTAGCAATACCGGTTGCTCCTGTACCATCACCAACAATAGTGACAGTTGGAACTGTGGTATAGTTTACTCCGCCATTCAAAATATCAATCTTCTCTATACCAGAGTTTATTGACGGCACCTCTTCGAAGAATACTTTTCTTTCAATGAAGTTAGTATCAACAATAGTTACTGAAGGATAAGATGATATTGAGCTATTGAAATCGCCTTTCTTTATAGGCACTCCAAAATCAACCGTATAGCTTTTTGATTGACTTGGAGTG
>Ga0208305_10001119_pt1 | contig 12878 bp, 9 predicted proteins | sample ColrivemetaGS741_FD_187605 | JGI IMG/M metagenome (GOLD analysis project Ga0208305, IMG submission 187605) | Estuarine microbial communities from the Columbia River estuary - Flood tide ETM metaG S.741 (SPAdes) (version 2) | ecosystem: Environmental > Aquatic > Marine > Intertidal zone > Estuary... | reverse complement strand
AGTAATATCCGCGACATACAAAATACCATCATACTTCTTACCCTCTTCCCAAGCATCCATTAATGCTTGTGGGCAAGCAAAGGTTCCGACCACAATTCGTTCATCAATTGATGTAGGATAAAAACTATACGTACCAGGAAAATCAATAAAATTTACTTTGATGTCTTCGGAAAGGCTTACGATACCAGACTTTTTATCTACGGTAACACCATGAAAATTGCCTACTTTTTGACGTAGACCAGTGAGTTGGTTGAAAAGAGAGGATTTACCACAATTTGGATTGCCAATCAGCGCAACTTTAAAATTTTGCATGAAAGGATTTTTATTAATTCGCGACTTCTTCTAGTAATATGTTTGCAGCCTCGTTTTTTCTTACAGCCATTCCAAAACCATTTACTTTGATAAAAAAGGTTTTTCCTGCACTTGCTTTCCTTACTAGTTCTACTAAACTACCAGGAAGCATTCCCATGGTCATAAGTTTACCTCCCATCTGAGTGTTTGTAAAATTTTGAACGATGCTTTTTTGTCCTATTTTTAAATCACTTAATTTCATCTACTTTACTTATATTTTTTAAAAAATTCAGTAATCTAAGAATTCATTATGAATAAATCACTTATTTGGATTTAGTCAAAATAAACTAAGGACGAATATACGTTACAATTTACATACTTTCAAAGGCTTAAATAAGGTTTCTAAAAAATTACCTAAACATAACACTAAATACCTAATATTAGGTATTCAATTGAAAGACACTTTTTACCAAAAACCTTTTATACTTTTCATAGAAAATCATCAATTGATCAAAAAAAACTTGGTTTACAATATAAATTTAAATCATCGCTACTACCCTCGCAGGTGCAGCAGATGCCCCTTTTATTTTCAGAGGAAAAACAGCTACTTTAAATCCTGAATAAGGCAATGCATCCAAATTTGTCAACTGTTCCATATGACAGTATTCTTTGTCTCGTCCAACTAAATGTGCTTCCCAAAATAATTCAGCATTATTTGTCTCTTTAGCTTTTTTGATCAAATATGGCAAAGGCAAATCCCAGCCCCAAGCATCGATTCCCATCACTTTTATCCCATGATCTATAATCCATTCAGTCGCCTCAGCGCTCATACCTGTTCCTTTTTCAAAAAATGCCTTTGTCCCCATATGCTGATCGCGACCCGTTTTTATCAAAACAATCATATTAGGTTTCAATTCCAATTTTTCCTTTTCCAAAAAATCTTGCACATCCCTCTTTGTGATCGCATCAAAATCTTTTTTGTGCTTCATGTCAATCACAATTCCCTCTCCGAAACACCAATCTAAAGGGATTTCATCAATTGTCTTAGAAGATTTCCCCTCACAAGTCGGACTATAATGCCAAGGTGCATCGATGTGAGTTGTAGAATGCACTCCCATATTCTTAATAGTATCATCTGCCCAGCCAACAAAGTTTTTTGGAAAAAGCCGAAACGGCAGACCTAAATATCGAATCAACCACCTTGCTTTTCGATGAGCTTTGTGTTTGATCTTTACTTTCATAAAAAATGGATCACCAGCGTTATATTGAATAGTTTTGGAAAGGTCAATTATTTTCATTTTGTATTAATTTTAAAATTTTATTACTTCCTAAATGTACTATTTGATTCTTAATACATCAAAAGAACAAAGCCAAATAAATACGTCATTTTAATCTTGGATAAATTGGATTACTTGGGATAGTATTTTTTATTATTATAAATCGTTCTATCCAGATAATTTACAAGTGCTTTGTTATGATTTTTCATACCCATTTTTAAAAGGCAAAAAAATACTTTCCGACAGGCTAAACTAGATTCGTTCTCTCCTAATACAAATAAGTCCCTGATAGATTCCCCCATCATTACATAATTATTTCAGATTTCTACTTCATCTATATTTTATAATTAGATGAAAAGAGAAGTTGACTTTTCCCCTCACTTTTTCACTTAATACATCCTCTTTAATATTCGCAAAATCACTAGCATTCTTCATACTTAACGCTTTGTTCACAGGAATACATTCAGCTTGAATTTTACTCATAGAGCAAACAAACTTTTAAAATATAAATATGCGATCATCTTGGGCAAGAGACTTTCGATTATTTAGATAAAACCTTTGACAAGTAGCACTCTTAATTAGAACATCAACTTTCTTCTCTACTAAAAATTCTCGAAGTTAAACAAGTTTTATTTTTTATATCAGAAAGAATAGAGGAAGACTTTAGATACTTGTGTTAAAAAGTATCAATGAAAGGTGAGGGAATATCTTCAGCTAATACAATTTAAAACCGAGCCATATCGAAACCCAATAATATTTCAGCAGAACCACAAAGCAGTTACACAACAATTAGGTGTTTTGAGTTATTCCTCCCATTTATCGATTTAAGTTAACCGTATTAAATAGCTTTTACTTTATAGCTTTTACCAAAACTATCTTATTAAAATTATTTTGTAGTTGAATAGTCAATTAATAACATTTCGGTAAATTAAGTTTCCACAATTTTAAGCCAAACTAATTATAACTAAATAACAAAATTTCAAAACATATCTAAATGACAATATGCTCTAAGAGTTGGCATATAGATGAAATGATAATTTTCATTCTATTTTTTATTAAAACATTTATTCTATTTTTGTAAAAAAAACATGTTACGAAAATTATTTATTCTGATTACCATCTTTTCGATTATTTCTTGTGCTAAAAAGGTTCCAAAAGGAGTCTACTCTGATATACAAATCCCATCAGCACCAGACTATTCCAAAAAAGAAAACTGGGCAGCTTTACCCTCCGAAATTGACCAAGCAGATCGTACACCTCACCCATCATTATTGGATTTACAAGCTAAAGCTGAGGCTGATGTATTTTGGCTCCATCCCACTACTTACACAAAAAAAAGAGGAAATACATTATGGAATGCACCCACCAATAACACAAAACTAAACAAAACAACAGATGAAGGTTCTATATTGAATCAAGCGAGCATTTTCAATGGAGCTGGTAAAGTATATGCACCGCGTTATCGACAAGCCCATATTGAAGCCTATTACACCAAAAATAAAACAGCATCAAAACAAGCCTTCAAATTAGCCTATATGGATGTAAAATCAGCATTTGAATTTTATTTAAAAGAGTATAACCCTATCAATGAGGAAACTCGGAAACGAAGACCAATTATTATTGCCTCCCATAGCCAAGGAACCAATCATGCGACACAACTATTAAAAGACTATTTTGATGGAAAAGAATTGCAGAAAAATTTGATTGCAGCCTACCTTGTTGGCATGCCGATTAATCGAGATACTTTTCAAAATATTAAAGTTTGTGAAACTCCAGAGGAAGTCAATTGTTTTTGTAGTTGGAGGACTTGGAAATATGGGCATACCCCAAAAAATTATTCTTCTAACAATAAAATTGCGGTAACTAATCCTTTGACATGGACTACAGATGAAACACCAGCCTCGGCAGATTTAAACATGGGTACAGTTTTACAAAATTTCGAAAAAAATTTTACAGAAAAATTAGTTGACGCTAAGGTACAAAAGGGAATTCTTTGGGCCAAAAAACCAAAATTCAGAGGAAGTATTTTTGTCACTTTTAAAAACTATCATATCGTCGATTTGAATTTTTATTATGTAAATGTTCGAGAGAACGCCATGACAAGAGTAGAGGCTTTTTTAAAAAAAAATAAATAAGATCCTCTTCTCATAACAATACAGCTACAAAAATAGAAATACATATTAATTATCTATAATAAGAATTGGTTGATTTTTTTGTTAGATTCGTATTGACAAACTAATATACGAAGCGAGAAATTACTTCGTTTTACCTTTATGAGAAAAATAAAAACAAAATTATGAATTCAAGAAATGTTATTGCAATAGTAGCTGCAATTTTAGCATTATTATTATGCTGGACAGGTTATAAAAGTTATAACCTTAGCGGCCAGGTAACTAAATTAGAAGCAGAGAATAAATCACTAACTGAGAAAATAGGGAATTTAAAAACTTTAAAAAGTGATTTACAAACACAAGTGGATAGTTTAGAATCTCAATATAATGTTTTGAATGAAGAAAATGCTGCCTTAGCAACAACAGTTGAGGAAGAAAGAGTAAGAGTAAGAAGAAAAAATACAACCATCAAAAAATTAAAAGCAGCAGCAGCAATTCAAGAAAAAACAACAGCTAAAAATGCTAATTTGCAATCTCAAATTTCAGCTTTACTAGCTGCTAAATCACAATTAGAAGCAAATATTAATGATTTGAAAACTGAAAACTATGCCCTTCGTGAAAAACTTGGAATTGCAGAAGCAAGTCTGACTCAAGCAAATGATGACAATGCTGCATTGGATGCATTGAATAAAACTATGCAATCAGAAATTGCCAATCTTACCTTGTCTAATTTTAAAGCAACAGCCTTCCAAGTTGAAGTAGAAAAAAGAAGAGGAGAAAAGGTTACATCCAAATCTAGACAAGCTAGAACAATTAAGGCTTCATTTGACTTAACTAATGTTCCTCCAAAATTTCAAGGTGTCCGACCTATTTACATGGTGATTTCTGATGAAGGTTCTAATCCAATTTATTTAGATAATCCTATCAAAGCAACTGTCCGAGTAAACAATTCTGACAGCCCAATAATTGCAGCAGAAAAAAAAGAAATTAATATCAAAGAAAACCAAAGATTATCCTTTAATCATAAATTAGCTAAGCGATTGAAAAAAGGATACTACCGAGTAATCGTTTACACAGACATAGGAGTTTTAGGAGCAAGTACAATTCGCTTGAGATAAAAACTGAAAAAAAGTGAGGATTTGGAAATTAAATCCCCACTTTTTTTTAACATTTATATTTTTATTTTCAGTACTTTTTTGATTAATAAATAGTTATTGACCTTATGAAACACCCTTACTATAATATCATTCCTAGCCTTTTAATTTTTAGTTTATTTGTTTTTGGATGTATTAGCAAAAAAAAACACCTTTCTGCTATTCAAAATTTAAAGACCACCAATGAAGGAATTGTAGATGATTGGCAAACAAAATATAATGAAAAACGAGGCGAGTTAAATATTTCAAATGAGATAGGTAGAAAGCTCGAATTAAATTTAGCAGAGCGAAAAGGAGAGAATAATATCTTAATTAGTCTGAGAAACGAATTGCAATTACAAATCGAAGCTATGGAGTTTCAAATGAACAACATGGGCTCTTCCTCTCAGACTGTTGAAAATAACTTGAGAAAAGACATTAGAATAAAAGAGAATAAAATTGATACACTACAAAATAAATTACGAAAAGTGGATAGTATCATAAAGAATAATAAAAAAATGCTCCAACAAATTTCAGATGAATTAGCTATTGAACTCCAATCAAAAAACCTTAATTCCGTAGAAGTTACTACTCAATTAGATAAAGTTATTTTAATCGTGCCATTCGACCTGCTATTTAGAAAAAAAAATATTAGCCGAATTACCTCATCAGGAAGTACATTGTTACAAGATATAAGTAATATTTTAAGTCAATATCCACAAGTCGTAATTCAAGTAATCGGCCATACTGATAACTCTTCTCCTGGCAATAAAAAATATTTAGACAATTGGAATTATAGCTCTCTTCAATCTGCAACTATTGTTCATTCTATGGTAAGTGATTATGATATTAATGCTTCACAACTATCTGCGATTGGAAAGGGAGAATTTGAACCAAGAATCTCAAATTCTACAAAAGAAGGAAAAACAATGAATCGAAGAATTGAGTTTGTAATATTTCAACCTACTGAAGACTTGGGAAAAGAGATTAGAAAAATTCTTAAAGAAAATTAATATTAATTAAATCTTTAACTAAAAAATACCTGTTACAAAATTTATCGTAACAGGTATTTTTTTATACTTTTTCTAAAATACTAATCTACTACAATAAATTTCTTAGAAATTCTCTCATCATTTGTAACCAGATGTATAAAGTAAACTCCTCCATCAAATCGATTTACATCAATTTTAAATTGTTGAGTTCCCTCTTCTAATTTCAAATCACGCATCTCCACTAATTTCCCAGTCAAGTTCATCACCATCATTTTTACATCAGAATTGTTAGCCAATTCGAACACTACATTTAAGGTATTGTTAGTTGGATTAGGGAAAAGATTAACTTCTTGAATCGTTTTTTCAATTTCCTCTACATCCAAGAAATCTTTATCAGTAATTATTTCAGAATTATAATTACCTCCTGAACTACTTCCACTTGGAGAATTTGAACATCCTGTAATTACAATATCATCAAGATAAATCCAATCAGAATTTCCAGAGGCATCACATCGGAAACGGAATTTTGTTGTTGATGTAAATGGACCAGAAATCACAGCGTTTCCAATATTAAAAGTGTTATTTTGAAACTCATCACCTCTATTCCACTCTTCCTCAATAGTATAACTTGCTCCACCATTGGTAGAAATTTGCAACCAAAAATCCTCATTGGAATTATCCATACTTCTTGCATAATATCCAAAATCAATTGTCACTTCATCATAATTAGATAAATCTAAATTATCTGTCGTAGCTGTTGAAGTTGAAGTATTATCTCTTATTCGTACACAATAAGAACCTGTGGTTGCATAATTTTGATCATTGATTCCTCTTCTACAATCTGATCCACCATCATTCCAGATTCCCCAACCTGATTCAAATCCCTCGGAATCAATAGTCTGATAAGTACATCCGCCACCAGGTTCTTCAACTAAAGTTATACTCCCAAATACTTGACAACCATTATTATCAGTAACAGTAACTGCATAAGTTCCTGCACCTAAATTATTGATAGTCGCACTTGTGCCTCCATTACTCCATGAATAAGTGTATGATGCAGTTCCACCTGTTGGGATCGCTGTTGCTGATCCATCATTATTTCCTGTGGTTGGATTAATACCTGAAATACTTCCACCTAAAACGCTTGGTTCAGCTATACTAATTGAAACAGTAGCTGAAGTGGTTCCATCTGTTGCTGTAACTGTATATGTGCCTATTGCTAATCCTGAAGCAGTAGCACCATTTACTCCATTACTCCATGAATAAGTTATAGTTGCCACTCCTCCTGTTCCAGCTGCTGTTGCAGAACCATCACTTCCACCATTACAAGATACATTTGAACTATTTGATATTGAAACAGTTACTGGATTACCACCATCATCTGTAATCTCTATATTATCCATTGCGGTACAACCTCTAGAGTCACTTACTGTTACTACATATGTTCCTGCTCCTAGATTATTGATTGTTGCTGTTGAACCTCCATTACTCCAGCTAAAAGAATATCCAGGTGTACCTCCTCCAGCAGTTGCAATAGCAGAACCATTATTCCCTCCACTTGCATTAGTTCCTGAAATACTAACTGATACTGCTAAAGGTTCAGAAATAGTAACTGAAACTGAGGATGAGGTTGTGCCATCCGTTGCTGTAACGGTATAAATACCTGCTATTAACCCTGAATTAAATGCGCCATTTGCACCATCACTCCATGAATAGCTTATTGCTCCAGTTCCACCTGTTCCAACTGCTGTTGCTGATCCATCATTCCCTCCATTACAGGAAACATTAACACTATTTGAAATAGAAACTTCTACATTAGAAGAAGGATTAACAGGTACACAGAAATTAGTAGTTTCTGAGAAGCCAAATGATCCACCTGTTGCTAGAATAATTCCTGAAGCATCCTCCGTTAAAGTATATGATCCATTTCCATATGAACAACATATCCCATCACCATAGCTATCATTAATAATAAAATCATAACAACCATCAGCTAAACAAGCTGCAATAGTTATAGTCGAACCATCTGGTTCATTGCCATAAGTTCCGCCTGATGCAACTGTGCCACCTCCTGACGCTACAATCGACCAACTTGTTTCTTCAGGATAATTATCCAAGGTAATTGAAAGTGTTATACCGTTAGTGCCTGAACTAAAGGACGAACTTGCTCCATCATTAGCAGAATTTTCATCTGTTTGACCATTTGGATTAGTAGTAGTAGCATCAAAAGTATGATTACCTCCTCCAAAAGAGACACTAGGAAGTGTAACATTTGCTATACCATTTTGCGCTAGAGACCCAGTCCAATTAAAAGTATTATTTGTACCTCCGTCTATACTAAAATTAATAGTTACACTAACTAAAGTATTTGAACCATAATTTCTTAAAACCACTACCGGAGAATCACTTGACGCACAAATACTTCCGGTAGGTGAAATAACAGAGGTGATACCTGCATCATTTACGGTATTTGACGAAACAGAAGCAACAGCTGCTTCTGCATTAATCCGACCATGACCAAGATCACTTGACCATGTACCATTTGGTTGTCCTCCTACACTTGAATAAGAATATCCTCCAACTTTATCAGCTGTTGACTCAATTGCTGCTCGAGCTTGCGTTTCTGTTAAACTTCCATTGGCCGATAGAACCAGAGCCATTACACCAGCTGCATTTGGACATGCTGAAGAAGTTCCATTAAAATTAGAAACATAATCTCCACTAGAATACCCAGAGGAACCTGAAATATCTGTTGCAAATATCTTAACTCCTGGGGCCGCTAAATCTGCTCCAGTTCCATAATTAGACCCCCACCAAGTTTCACCATCACAAGAAGATGGATTTTTTCTCTCATTACACATACTCATTGCGATTACTGAAATAGTTGGAGAATAAGTAGCAGGATAACTATTTGCTCCATTGTCATTTCCTGCTGCAAATAAAACAGGTGACCCTAGACCTCCACGACCATTGTTTATTGCATTATCAATAGCACCATTGATAGCAGAGGAAGATCCACCTCCACCCCATGAATTACTGAGGATATCTGCATCAGCTGTATTTATTGACCAAGATAATGCATTTGCTATCCAAGTATTACTTGTAACCCAACTTCCTTGAGCATTACTATATGCGATTCTAACTGGTATAATTTTACTATCATATGCTACACCTACTCCACCAGTATTATTATTGCCAACAGCTGCTACTATTCCAGCACAAGCAGTTCCATGTGCATCATCCCCAGAGGGATTTCCTCCACTACCTTGTCCCGTTGCATCGTATCCACCCAACATATTATCTGCCAAATCAGGATGGGTCAAATCCACACCTTCATCTATAATTGCTACTTTTATAGAAGAGGAGCCTGTAGTTGACCCCCAAGCATTAAATACCTTCATATCTGCTCCAACAATTCCTCCATATCCACTAGTGTTAACTCCATCATTTTCTAATGACCACTGGTCGCCAACATTAGGATCATTAGTATTCATTCGTTTCATCAATCTTAAAAAATCTGGTTCAGCATAAGCATATGCTTGAGATTCATGAATTTCATTGGCAACTTCCAATGCATTTTTGTTACCAATAACTGTTACCTCCATCAATAATGGATCAAATTCATTTCTGTTATGGTTAATAACATATAGATTCTTTTTCATTTCTTTTTGAAAAAAAGAATACTGACTTTCACTTTTTAGTCGAACTAAAACACGATCCATCACGCCGTGAAGTGTTCCATCTTTATGTGCTAAAAAATGATTGGCATAATCTACCTTTGAATTAGTTGCTAGTTTTTTTAGCAAAGTATACACCTCCGATTCAGAAGATACACCTTGTAAATCCACTAAAGTAACTTGGGGAGCAGGCAAAATCATTCCCCGAGTAATTGGTTTTATTTCTTGGTGTTCAATAAAAATTTGTTGTTGTTCAATAAAACTGGTACCTGACTTGAATTTTACAATAATTTTTTGTCGGGAAACTTGAAGAAACGATTTTCCTTCTGGTGAGTAATAAAAATCTTGTGAGCTAGCATTGAATGAAAAAAACATAATCAATGCAAATAGAGTTGTAAACTTTCTCATCATAATAAAATTAAAGTTTTTAGAAAATAGCAAAACTGGAATTAGTTAATTATTGTTTCAATCTACTCCATTGTAATGCGTATCCCTGAGTTAGGAAATGTTTTAATTAAAAATTTAAAGAGAAGAGAAGAGAAGAGTATAATTAAAAACGTTTAAAAAAGTTACTTGAATTATAATTCCTTGAAAAAGGAAGCGAGAAAAATTAAATATTAATTATCCCTCCCAAATTAATTTAATTAGGCGTTTAAAAAATATTTTACAATATATTATATATATTATACATAAAAAACTTTTTGTGTTTTTTTTAAACAGAAAAACAAAACTAATTTTAAGTTGATAGTATCAAACTATTAATTTTAAACCGTTTATTCATTTAGGAGAAAGTTCTAAACTAGGATTATCAAAAAAATCAAGGAAAAAATTAGTTTTTTTTGAATTAGAAATTTTTCAATTGTAGGATGTATCCTTTCTCTAAAAAAAATCATTGTGCCTAAAAAATCATTTACATTTTTCAGCACCTAAATTTTCCTCTGATAAAACTTATTTCTCAATATCCGTTAATGTGTTGTCTGTTATTTATATCTATTATACCAAGTTCCTTTTCCAAGAAATATAACCGAAGCAGCCTTTTTATAAAAAATTCAATAATAGAAATATACTGACAATGGATAAATTAGATGGTTGGATAATCTTATTCTTTTTTTTTGGTTTTCAGATATAAATGGATGTAAATCAGAAAAGGTAGTTAAATATCAAGTTAATAAAAAGGATTTGAGAATTTTGACGAATCCTCCCTTTTGGAAGCTTTTATAAATTTGTCATACTTCTCAAATCCTCCTATTTAAATCGATATTCAAAATTTATCTTACCCGTAACTCTTTTTTTAATATTTTACCCGTAGCACTCATTGGAAGAGTAGCTACAAATTCAATGTGTCGGGGATACTTGTAGTCCGCAATTCGTTCTTTCGTCCAAGCTTTCATTTCATCTTCGGTTGAAGTTTCACCCTCTTTCATTATAACGAATGCTTTGATGTTTTCACCAAATTTTTCGTCCGGAACTCCGATCACAGCTACCATTGAAACACCCTCATGTTTCATCATCACATCCTCTACTTCCCTCGGGTAAACGTTTAATCCTCCTCGGATAATCATATCCTTTGTTCGATCAACAATGTAGTAATATCCATCCTCATCCTTCGTAGCTACATCACCAGAGTGCAACCAACCATTTCGAATTGTTGCAGCAGTTGCCTCTGGTTTATTATAATATCCTTTCATTACGTTGTGACCTCTATAAACCAATTCTCCTTTTTCTCCAATAGCAACCTCATCACCATTATCGTTGACTAATTTCACTTCAACGCCCCAAACTGGTTTTCCAATTGAACCAGGCTTCCTCACATCATTCTTGTGATTGAAAGTAACAACTGGAGAACCTTCCGACATGCCAAAACCTTCCATAATAGGCACATTAAATTTTTCTTCGAAATCTTTCAATACTTGAACTGGCAATGAAGCCCCTCCTGAGAAACAAGCTCTCAAGTTTCTACTAATTTTATCCGTATCATATTTGGATGAATCGAAATTAACCATTCCCCAATACATTGTTGGCACACCTGCAAAAATCGTCACATCATGTTTTTCCAAAAGTCCAAATACCGCATCTCCATCGAATCTTGGCAACAATATATTATGTGCACCTTTATAGACTCCTGAGTTCATCAAAACAGTCATCGCAAAAATATGGAAAAGCGGTAAAACAATTATTTGTACATCCTTATTATTGACATCCGCCAAATCAGCCGATATAACGGTATTCAACATTATATTAGAATGCGACAACATCGCTCCTTTTGGTTTACCAGTTGTCCCAGAAGTATAAATTATTACTGCAGTATCATTTGGGTCAGAAGCCATTTTATTGAAAACTGGAGATTGACCTGCCATCAATGATCCTAACGTTTGTGTTCCTGCGATTGGGCTTGGATCAGTTGGTTTTGCTGTAATCATATAAAATTGCTCACAAGTATCAACCTCTTTAAAACCACCATAACCCATTTCTCCCATCGGCAAATCAGGTGTTCCGACAAAGCAGAAAAATGCTTTCGCTTCACTATCTCTAAGGTGGTATGCTATCTCATCTTTTTTGAGTAATACACTTAAGGGAACAACAGTTGCTCCTGCTTTTAAAATTCCAAAATAAATCATTGGAAAATATGGTAAGTTTAAGCAATCGATGGCAACTTTATCTCCTCTTTTGATTCCTTTGCTTTTCAGTCCGTTAGCAATTTGATTGGCCGCTCCATTTATTTGAGCATAGTTTAGAGTAGTTTCCCCAAAAGTAAAGGCTGGAGAAGTGGGATATCGCCTGGCGCTATCTTCTAAAATACAAGCTAGATTTAACATTAAATTTTATTTTTGTTTCTAAATATTTGAAGTCAATTCTTTTATTAGCTCAAAATACAAAATGAAATTCGGATCTTTATGATGGCTTTTTTCTTTTTTTAAAATTCTTAGGCACTATTAAAGAAACAGTCAAAATATAGTTTGGTCGAAAAAAATTAATCTTTGTATTAGTTTAACCGTTATTGCAATTAGGTTGAAAAAAGGACAAAAATATTCTACAATTATTAATTTTCGAATTTTAACCTTATTTCTCAAAATGGTGACGTAAAGTTTGGATATGGTTTTGGTGATATATTTTATCACAGTTTCACTTATCTTGGAAATTTAATTTTTGCGATTATATTGGTTATGAAGAAAATGTCCCACCAAAGATTCATCAACACTGCTGATTATGTTTGGAAATTACTTATTTCTGAGTTTAACTATTTGGAGAAGTGAAAATCTCGATGGAATGGAAAAAACTTAGTTGGATTTTAAAAAAATCTGACCAAATATGATAATCATATCTAGCACTATGAAAAGTTATTTTTATTAAACACAATAATCTTGAAAAAAAACATGATAGATAAATTAAAAGAGAC
>Ga0208305_10001111_pt1 | contig 12910 bp, 10 predicted proteins | sample ColrivemetaGS741_FD_187605 | JGI IMG/M metagenome (GOLD analysis project Ga0208305, IMG submission 187605) | Estuarine microbial communities from the Columbia River estuary - Flood tide ETM metaG S.741 (SPAdes) (version 2) | ecosystem: Environmental > Aquatic > Marine > Intertidal zone >... | reverse complement strand
TTTCAATTAATGAACCTGTTAAATTATAAATATCTAATTTTAAAGGCTTAGAAGCTTTAAATATTAAATTGATATTGACATTATCTCTAGCTGGATTTGGATATACTTTAATTGAGTTATTTATGGAGATTTCATGATTAGAACTCAATAAATCTGTGTAAAATTCTGCTTCCTCCATAAGTTCAGGAGGAGATTTTCCATGACTTACCCATAAATTATACATATCATCACCCAATGTATTTGTTACATTTTCATCTCTTAAAAACTCGATGTATTCTTTTGAAACCGTTTGATAATAAAGTTTAGCTTCGACCTTATAGGTTTCAAGAGGAAGGTTATATGTCGTAATATCAGAATAAGCACCATCAACATAAGTATATCCTACTGGAGCTGCTTGAATTGCAGCAAAATTAGCATTTGTAAAACCACGAGGAGGAATACGATTATCTTTTACAACCATATTATTTAATGCGAAGTGGAAAGACTCTCCTGCAGTATACGATCCAGGATTATTTGCATTAGCTGCATCTGCAACGCCTTGGCTCATCCCTAATTTACATTCATATATTTTAGTGTCATTATTATCAGTATCTTTTTTATTCAAAACAGCAGTTTCTTCATCATAAGCTCCTGATTCCCAAATAACATTATCATTACTATCATAAGCCTCAAGATATATCCACATTCTTCTACCTTCTGGATAGCCTGAAGGTAGTTTATGTCCTGTTTCATTAATTATCTCTACAGAAGCAGTAAAACCACTTCCTCCATTTGAAACCAAGTTTAAATTTAGTGTTGCTGCATTTTGAAGCATATATCTAGCTCTAAGTATTCCAGCATCTATTGCTTCAGTATCTATTCCTGCTAATGCCTGAGTTTTTATTAGTTCTGGAATAAAAGTATTTCCACCAGTTAAATCATGTTGTCCTAAATCGGTTCTTATAGGCGCATAATTTTTATCAACTCCTTTACCTGTAACATCTTTCATATGACAGTCTTGACAAGAAGCTACGTTAGTTTTATTACCTCCAAACGCTGTTGAAGGAATGCCTTCAGGTGAGTTATATGCACTCATTTTCCATTCGCTAAAAGTACGTTCAACTGGAAACATATCATATGTATCAAATGATAGTGCTTCAGCACCCAATTCATTAGGTTGATAAGTTCCATCAGGCGCTTTTGAAAATACTGGATTACTTACATCATGGCATGTAGCACACATATCTGATTCTTCATAAAACGAAGAATACTTATAAGCGTGGTTTACTTGAATATTATCATAAGGTCCACGTCTAATATCAAGAGGATCGACTACGAACGCACCATTTCCAGATTGAGTAGGAACATGTGTTAATGTATTCATATAATCTATATCAGCTTGATCTGTACTTAAAGGATCAATAATTCTGTGGCAAAAATGACAATGCACACCTTCCATGTCTATTGAATTCGTCATTATATTTGAGGCATCTGTAGGTACAGAACGTCCTTCTAACCATCCGCTAGGAGAATGGCAACGAATACATAAATCGCCTGCATCTACTGCATCTTGATTTGCAATAGTTAATGAAGCCAAATATAAGGGATCACGCATTGCATGTGCCATCATACTTCCTCTCCAAGTAAAGGCTGGTTCTACTGCTAAATCATAACCACCATGGCAATTATCGCAAGTATTTGGAGAGATAAAACTACCAGACTGTAAAGGTTGTGATCCAGGAAGGAAAAAATCATCAATTGTGGTAGTTACCCAACTTAAAAATAAATAAGAAATTAGGATAACTAAAACAATTTTAATATCAAGATTTTTCATGATTTAAAAAGAATTAATTAATATTTAATGAAGGTGAAATATGTAAAAAAAAGATACTACTCATAGGAGCTAAAAACTATGATTTTTGTCATATTTATATTACTATACTTATCGTTTATTTACGATAAGAAATGAAAAGGCATATAGAGCATATTAACTATTCTATTGACAGTGAAGAACTAGCGCAATTTGCAAAAGCGTTAAGTCATCCAACACGTATTGAAATATTATACTATTTAGAATCGCAATCATGTTGTTTTACAGGTGATTTGGTTGATATTATACCCTTAGCTCAATCTACAATTTCTCAACATTTAAAAGAACTTAAACGAGTAGGTTTAATTCAAGGTGAATTAAAACCACCAAAAATTAAATATTGTATAAACAAAGAAAAATGGATTAAGGCTAAGATGCTGTTCCAAGAATTCTTTGATTAGATTTAATTAAATGAAAAAAAATGTAAAAATATTAGGTACAGGATGTCCTAAATGTATTGCACTATTTAACTTAGTAAATACTGTAATTACAGAAAACAAAATTAATGCTTCAATTTCAAAAGTTGAAGACATCATGGAAATAATGACTTACGATGTTATGATAACTCCTGCTTTAGTAATTGACAATAAAGTTTTGGTTAAAGGTAGAATACCTTCTAAGACCGAAGTATTTGAGTTATTACAAGATAAAATTAATCAATCAGAAGATTCTACAGATAGCTGCTGTTGCTCTTAATCTTTTTCACCTAAAAGTATTATAATGTTTGATTGGATTGAACATTTGGCCAATTGGCTTGTTTACAATGTTTTAGATATAAATGAAAGCAGTCATTTAGGGCAGGCTTTGCATTTTTTTATATATGATACTATTAAAATATTAATTCTACTTTTTATAGTCATTTTTTTAATGGGTATTGTAAACAGTTTTTTTCCAATTGAAAAAGTCAGAAATTATTTATCTCGACACAAGCTTTATGGTCTTGAATTTTTGGTTGCAAGTTTATTTGGAGTTGTAACTCCCTTTTGCTCTTGTTCTTCGGTACCTCTATTTATAGGATTTGTAAGAGGAGGCATTCCTCTAGGTGTTACGTTTTCATTTTTAATAACCTCTCCTTTAGTTAATGAAGTAGCTATTGGTTTATTTATTGGTTTATTTGGTCTAAAAACAACACTAGTTTATGTAATAAGTGGTGTCTTTCTAGGAACTATTTCTGGAATCATTTTACAAAAATTAAGACTGGAAGCTTACTTAACATCATGGGTTAAAGATGTTTTAAAAAATGCACAACAAGAGCAAACAAAATTTGAACAAGAACATACTGTATTTCTTAAAAGGCTACCGATTATTTGGAGTGAAGTTATAAAAATTCTTAAAGGTGTTGTGCCTTATGTAATAGTTGGTATTGCAATTGGTGGTCTTATGCATGGTTATATTCCTGAAGGCTTTTTTGAACAGTACATGAGTAAAGAAAATCTATTTGCAGTTCCTATAGCAACTATAGTAGCAATACCAATGTATAGTAATGCATCAGGTGTTTTGCCTGTAGTACAAGTACTAGTAGATAAAGGCATACCATTAGGTACTGCAATTGCATTTATGATGGGAGTAGTTGGACTTTCTTTACCTGAAGCGATGCTGTTAAAAAAAGTAATGACTTTTAAATTGATAGGTATATTTTTTGGAGTCGTAGGGACATGCATTATCATTTCAGGATACATATTTAATATAATCTTATAAAACATATAATATGAATAATTTACAAAAAATTACAGTATTACTAATTAGTATTTTCTGTTTTTCATGCACAGGAAAAGCACAAAGTTCAATAAGTAAACAAGAAGTTAAAGAAAACACTATTGAAGTATTTGATTTTCACACTACAAATCGTTGTATTACCTGCAAAGCAATTGAAGCTAATACGCAATACACTTTAGAAACCTATTTCGCTCAAGAGTTAGAAAGTGGTAAAATTACATTTAAAGTTATAAATATTGATGACGATGAAAATTACGAATTAGCTAAAAAATTCAAGGCTTCAGGAACATCATTATTTTTAAACATTATAAACTCAGAAAACGAGAAGCAAGTAGATTTAACCGCTTTTGCATTTACTTATGGAAAGAAGAAAGATGTGTTTTCAGAAAAACTAAAAAATAAAATAGAAAAGCATTTGGAAAAACTATAATGGATTTTTTACAATCTCTTTTAGAGAACTTTTCTCAGTTTCCTCTAATTACAGCTTTTATATTAGGCTTAATGACTGCCATTAGCCCATGTCCTCTAGCAACTAACATAACAGCAACTGCTTATATTTCAAAAAGTATTACTAGTAAAAAGCAGGTGTTTTTTAGTGGAATAATTTATGCATTAGGCAGAGGTTTTAGCTACACTCTATTAGGGCTTATACTATTTTTTGGAGCAAGTAAATTTCATATTTCACTATTTTTAAATCAAAATGGAGAACGAATTTTAGGACCTTTGTTAATACTATTAGGCTTAATAATGCTGAATATTATACGCTTAAACTTTCTTTCTAAATTTAATATCACCGAAAAGCTAACCACTAAATTTAAAGATAAAGGTGTACTTGGTTCTTTTCTTATTGGAGTAGTATTTGCATTGGCTTTTTGTCCATATAGTGGTGCCTTATTTTTTGGTATGCTTATCCCAATTACAATAACAAATGCTAATGGTTTGTATCTACCTTTAATATTTGCATTTGGTACTGCACTTCCAGTTATATTATTCACTTATCTTTTAGCATTTGCAACTGCAAAAATTGGTGTTTTTTATACTAAAATTGCTAAAGTAGAATTGGTAATGCGAAAACTTGCTGGTATCGTATTTATTTTAACTGGTTTATACTATATATTAATATTTACTGGACTTATTTAGTAATATAAATTAATATGAGATAAACATTGTATTAGAATTTAACCAAAATACTTTTATATATTTGAAGAACTTATAATAATACTTCAAATAATAGAATACCCATTTATGAAAAAATCATTCCTATTAAGTTTTGTAGTTCTAATAATAGGACTACAATTTATTAACGCCCAAAAATCAAAAAAAGAAACGTCACAACCACTAGATAAGATTAATATTGATGGTTTAAAATGGCGTAATATTGGTCCTGCATTAACTTCTGGACGTATATCTGATGTTGCTGTAAATCCAAATAATCCATTTGAATATTATGTAGCTTCATCTGCTGGAGGAGTATGGAAAACTATAAATTCTGGAGTTACCTTTTCACCAATTTTTGATGGTGAAGGCTCTTATTCTATTGGTTGTATAACCATTGACCCTAATAATTCAAATGTAATTTGGGTAGGAACAGGAGAGAACAACAATCAACGTTCCGTTTCTTATGGAGATGGTCTTTACAAATCTATAGATGGTGGAAATAGTTGGAATAAAGTTGGTTTAGATAATTCCGAACATATTGGAAAAGTTATTGTACACCCTGAAAATTCAGATATCGTTTATGTAGCTGCAATTGGACCTTTATGGAGCAAAGGTGGAGACAGAGGCTTATATAAAACTACTGATGGAGGAAAAACATGGAGTAATATCCTTTCTTTTGATGAGCATACTGGTGTAAACGATATAGTAATGGATCCTAGAAATCCAGATATATTATACGCATCATCTTTCCAACGTAGACGTCATGTATATACTTATGTTGGTGGTGGTCCTGGATCTGGAATGCATAAAAGTACAGATGGAGGAAAATCATGGACTGAAATAAATAAAGGTTTGCCTAAAACAGAACTTGGAAGAATAGGTCTTGCAATTTCACCTGCAAATCCTGAAATAATTTATGCTATTGTTGAAGCAGCAGATGATAAAGGTGGGTTATTTGCATCTACCAATAGAGGAGCTTCGTGGGAAAAACGAGGTAAGCATACAACAAGTGGTAATTACTACCAGGAAATTATTGCAGATCCTATTGATGAAAACACAATTTATTCTATGGATACATGGATGTCTGTAAGCCATGATGGAGGAAAATCGTTTAGTAAAGTAGGAGAGGTGTTTAAACATGTAGATAACCATTGTATGTGGATTGATCCTGCAAATAACAAACATTGGTTAGTTGGTTGTGATGGCGGAATGTACGAAACATTCGATGCAGCACAAACTTGGGATTTCAAAGAAAATATTCCTGTTACACAATTTTATAAAGTAGCAGTAGATAATGATTATCCATTTTATAATGTGTATGGTGGAACTCAAGATAACTTTAGTATTGGTGGCCCTTCAAGAGTTTTAACAGATCATGGTATTACTAATTTCGATTGGTTTATTACTAATGGTGGTGATGGTTTTGAATCACAAATAGATCCTGAAAATCCTAATATTGTATATGCACAGTCACAATACGGATTTTTAGTAAGATATGACAAGAAAAGTGGAGAACGTGTTGGTATCCAACCTCAAGAGCGTGATGGTGAAAATTCATATCGTTTTAATTGGGATTCGCCTTTAGCAGTAAGCAGACATGCCTCTGGACGTTTATATTTTGCAGCTAATAAAGTTTTTAAGTCTAATGATTATGGTAATAGTTGGGAAGTAATTAGTGAAGATTTATCACAGCAAATAGATAGAAATACCTTAAAAGTATATGATAGAGTTGTAAGTATTGATGCTGTTGCAAAAAATGGTTCTACTTCGTTATTTGGTAGTATTGTAGCTTTTTCAGAATCTCCAATTGACGAGAATTTATTAGCAGCAGGAACAGATGATGGATTAATACACATCACTGAAAATGGAGGACAAACATGGCGTAAAGTTCCAAAAGTTGATGGTGCACCGAATATGTCTTATGTAAATGCAGTTTATCTTTCTAAGCATGATGTAAATGTGATGTATGCTGCTTTTAATCATCATAAATATGGTGATTTTAAGCCTTATATTTTCATGTCTTCCGATAAAGGAAAAACATGGAAAAGCATCAGTAGTAACTTACCAAAAGGAAGTATTTATGCAATTGAAGAAGATCATATAAATAAAAATCTAATTTTTTGTGGTACTGAATATGGAGCTTTCTTTTCACCAAATAACGGACAACGTTGGAAAGAACTTTCTGCTGGATTGCCAACAATTGCAGTAAGAGACATTGCAATACAAGAACGTGAAAACGATTTGGTTTTAGGAACTTTTGGTAGAGGTTTCTATGTTCTTGATGATTACTCAGCATTGCGTACTATTGAGAACAAAGACCTTTCAGAAACTGCAATTATATATCCAATTAGAGAAGCATTGTCTTGGGAAAAAAGTATGCCTTTAGGTTTACCAGGAAAAGCTTTTCAAGGTGATAATTTTTTTACGGCACCAAATTTAGGTCCTGAAGCGATGATTACCTATTATTATAACGATAGCTATAAGACTTTAAAAGAAAAACGTACAGAACTTGAAAATGAAATTACCAAAAAGAAAGAAGATGCAAAATATCCAAGTTATGTAGAACTTAAAGCTGAACGTAATGAAAATGATCAAAAACTTGTTTTTACCATTAAGGATTCAAGAGGTATTGTTGTTAAAAAGGAAATAACTAAGCCTGAAAAAGGTATCCAGCGTTTTAACTGGAATCTTAGATATACATTACCAAACCCTATAGATTTAAGTAAATCTTCGTTCTATAATCCTTGGGAGCCTATAGATGAAGGAACTTTAGTAGAACCTGGTAAATATACAGTAGAGCTACATTTGCTTGATAGTGGTAGTTTAAAAACACTTGTAAGCCCAACAGCATTCAATGTAAAGGCATTAAACAATTCAGTTATGCCTGCTGAAAACAAATCAGAAAAAGTTGCTTTCCAAAAACAAGTTTCACAACTACAAGCTAAGCTTGCTGTCTGTCAAGATATAATGGGAGAGACTGGAACTAAATTAAAATATATAAAGACCGCAATTGAACGTTCCGAACAACCTTATGGTCCTTTCTCAAAACAAGTTTTAGATATTGAAAACAAACTAAAGGTAATTACTGTTGAATTATATGGTGATCCTGTAAAAGCTGAGTTAGACATTAGTCAACCTCAAAATCCTGCGACACGTATTGGTAATATAAGCTACGAACAGAAATATTCTACATCTGCTCCGACTCAAACGCATAAATTAAGTTTTGAAATCGCAAAAAGAGAAATTGATACTATTAAGAAAAAAATTGAATCTCTTTTTAACAATGACATAAAACAATTAGAAACTCAATTAATTAGTGCAGGTGTACCTTATACTCCTGGAAGAGGATATAAAGATTAATAGATTTAAAATACTTTAAAAAAAAACCGAGATTATAAACAATCTCGGTTTTTTGTTTTTTCTGATGTAAAAAAAGTCAAGAAAATGTTAAGAAACAGTTAGTTGACTTATAAACCTATTGATTTGTATTATATTTGTAACTCGTTAAAAAGCGAAGCCCTTAAATTGAAATGAGTACAAGACCTAAACAAAATATTAGAAAGTCTAGAATTAGATTATTACATCAGTATTATTCGTATACTGGTTTTTATGCATTTATAAAATCCAGCTTAGGTAAAGCAATAATGCCAATTGTTACTTTTATAGTTGCACTATGGATTGTACATGCATTTGTAATAGATTTTAACACCTTATTTACTTCCATAACAACATTGTATAGCCCATTAACTATAATAAGTGTATTTTTTGCTTCTGAATCGTTATTAGGTTTAGTCCCTCCAGAAATATTTATAGCATGGGCAGATAAGACTTCGACTCCAATTTTTTATTTAACTATGCTAGCCTTAGTTTCATATATTGGCGGAATTATATCTTTTTTTATTGGAAAATCTATATCCAAAATACCTGCAGCCTATGAGTATTTAGAAGTAAAAATGCAAAAGCATATTAAAATGATTAGAAAATGGGGAGGATTTTTAATTATTGTTGGAGCTTTATTACCTATTCCGTTTTCTATGACAAGTATTGCAGCTGGTCTAATTCATTATAAATTCAGTAATTATTTATTATTCGGATTGCTGCGTTTTGTTAGGTTTTACCTTTACGCAGTTGTAATATTTAATGTTTTTTAAATAAACTCTTGTTGTTCTAGGTCATCATTAGCCTTTATAATATCTAAATCTAATTCATTAAAATTATTTGCAGCTCTTACTAATAGAGTAGAGCCTATAGATTCAAATAAATTGTTTGTTTTCATAACAAACTCCGCTTGCTTTTCAATTTTATAATTTGGTATTCCTACTAAAGTTAGATTTGTAGATTTGGATTCTTCTTCAATTATGTCGTAAAATGGTTTTTGTTCTACTGCATTATTTATAATTTTAATTTCTACAAGAACTCTTAAGTCTTCAACGAGCTTTGCTATTTTAGATTTAATAATTGACACATCAACATTATTATTATTTACAAACAAAACTCTAATATTAGGATTGTTCCACTTTGGAGATGCTATAATAAAACGTGCAATATTTAGCATCATTTCTGCGTTTTTACTATCAGTTTCACGCCACCATAAATCAACGGTTTCGTAGTTTCCAAACTTAGCTTTTCTATCAAAATCTAAATACAATAAATTATAATCTAGATGAAGTAGGGTTTGTGTCATTTTTGAGTATTCTTCAGAATTTTCAAGCCCTTTAGGCCAACCCATCATAATTGTGTTTGGTTCTACTCCAGAAAACCCAAAAGTAGAAGCAATGTTTGTTATGCCTTTATAAATGTTATCAACTTTTATTTGTCGTGCAAAAATTCCAAGATCTTGAAACATTTCATCTCTAACAACTTGGTCAATTTTTTTTAATGGTGGTTTGGAATTTTTCTTATCTAAAATGAGTTTAAAATTAGTAACAATTCCTGTACGTCCAGAAACAGTTTTACAGAGTTCTAATAAATAATTTTGATGGTCACTTTTACCACTAAATAAAATAATATTTGGGTTCCAATTCGAGTTTTCTTCAACCTGTGAGTCAATTTTCTTTAATCCTTTGTTTACAACATTTTCCCATACACTTTTCCAAACATCATTAGATTGTAATTTCACTTCTTTTCTCTGCAAACCAAAATACATGGCACTAATAACAGATAAAGCTGCTATCATTGCCATAGTATCTAATTTAAACATTACTGAAAAGCATGCAATAAAACCAATTAAACCTATCCACCGTTTTATCTTAAATGTTGGCTGAAAATCTGGATTTGCCCAACTTTCAAGGAAAAAGGAAATATTTATAAAGCCATAGGCTGTAAGATAAAACATCGAAACTACACGAGCAATAATATCTAATTCTCCTATTAAAATTCCAATTTCAGCAATTATAAAGGCAAAAATTAAAGCATTAACTGGTTCATCATTTTTCCCTCTACCTTTTCCAAATATTTTAGGTGTAACTTTATCAATAGACATGGCTTGTAAAATTCTAGGACCTCCTAGAATACCTCCCAATGCAGAAGACAAGGTAGCTCCCCAAATACCTGCAACAACCGCAGGAGCAAATAGGGCTACTTTCATTAAAATATTATAATCAGTTTTTAAAACTTCAGTATCAATAGTATAAGCCATAAAAACAGCAAGAGCAATATAAACAAGAAGTCCAACTCCTATAGCATATAAAGTACCTCTTGGTATAGAACGTTTAGGATCTTCTAAATCCCCACTCATAGCAATTCCAGCAGTAAAACCAGTAACTGCAGGAAAAAATACTGCAAAAACAACTTCCATAGATACGGAGTTCTCACCTGAAAATAATTGTATTGACTCGGTAGCAAACTCGGATGTTCCTAAAAATATTGAAACCAATGAAACAATAATAGCAGCTAGAATTATAAATTGAGTTTTAAGTGCAACAGAAGTACTAATAAGAGCTAGTGTTGAAAGAGTAATAAGAGCAAAAGTACCTGTTAATCTTATAGTATTAATAGATGTTCCAAAACCAAAATAGGCATTAAAACTCTCAGCAAAACCAACAAGATATAGGGCTATAGATAAAGCAGTACCAATAAAAAGTGCAATTCCTATAGATCCACCTATAGGTATACCCATACTTCTGGAAAGCACATAATATATACCTCCAGCTCCAATTTTTTTGTCTGTTGCAACCGAAGAAACACTTAAACCTGTAGAAACTGAGATAACGTGAGCTATAACAATAATAACTATAGCACCAATCAATCCTGCATTACCAACTACCCAGCCCAATCGCATATACATTATAACTCCAAGAATAGTTAATATAGAAGGTGTAAATACACCTGCGAAAGTTCCAAATTTCTTTTTATCTGGCATTAATTAATATCAATAATTAGTGTGAATCTCTAACTAGTGAATATAACTATTCTTTTAGCGATAAACAACATCAAATACTTGGGGAAACCAAAAATGAATGCATATTAAAATTAAACCTATAATGTTAGTATATTTGTTCATTATAAAAATATCAAGAATGTTAAAACCCAAAAACAGTATTCTAATAATACTGGCTTTTTTTTCTATTTACGTTATTTGGGGTTCTACGTATATGCTGAATAAAATAGCAGTGACAGAATTGCCTCCTTTTAAAATAGCCTCAATACGATTTTTAACGGCTGCCTTTTTAATTTTTGGGATTGCAAAACTTCTTCGTATACCATTAACTATAAGCGCTAAACAATTAAAAAACACAGCTATTGCAGGTTTTTTATTTCTAACATTTGGAAATGGAGTAGTGGTTTGGTCATTACAATATATTGATAGTGGAATTACTGCTCTTGAAATTTCTGCTCAACCGTTAGTAATACTAATTATGATGCGCATATTACAAGGAAAAAAGATACAAACTATGTCTGTAATAGGTGTGGTTTTAGGTGTAATCGGAATCTATTTATTGGTTAGTCAAAAAGATATAATTTCAAAAGATAATAGTGTTATTGGTATGCTCATGATTTTTGCTTGTATGTTAAGTTGGGCTTATGGTAGTTTATTTGTAGGTAAAGCTGATTTACCTAAAAACTATTTTATAAATACAGGATATCAAATGCTAACAGGTGGAACTATGTTATTTATTACTAGCATGTGCTTAGGCGAAAAATGGTCTCCTCCTACAGAATGGAGTACAAACGCACAATGGTCTATTATCCTTCTTATTGTTTTTGGTAGTATTGTAGCTTTTACATCTTTTAATTATTTATTAAGAGTGGTTTCTCCAGAAAAAGTGGCGACTTCTACATATGTAAATCCGATTATAGCACTTATTTTAGGATGGTACTTTTTAAACGAAAACATTTCTGGGCAATCAATTATTGCTGCAATTGTATTATTAACAGGAGTTTATTTTATAAATACAAAAAAGAAACTTGCACTTTTATCGCGTTTTAGAAAATAATCACTATTTTGACAAAAAAATATAAAATATAATTAATGGCGAGATCACAACAAACATTTAATAAGAGTGAAAAAGAAAAAAAACGTTTAAAAAAACGCGAGGATAAAAGAAAGAAAATGGAAGCTCGCAAAGCTGAAGCAAAAGAAAAAGGGACTAGCGGAATTGAATTTGCTTATGTAGATCATAATGGTAATTTAACAGATACACCACCAGATCCATCAACAAAAATAAAAGTAAAAGCTAAACATATAGAAATTAGCATTCCTAAAACTTTAGAATCAGACAGAGTAAAAATTGATCCAGTTAGAAATGGTACGGTTTCATTTTTTGATACGTCTAAAGGGTTTGGGTTTATAGTTGATACTGAAAACCAAGAGAAATATTTCACTCATGTAAGCGGTTTAATTGATGAAATCGCTGAAAATGATAAAGTTACTTTCGAACTAGAAAAGGGCATGAAAGGAATGAATGCCGTTAAAGTGACTTTAAAAAAATAACTTTTAAAAAACTTATTAGTTTTTAGGAATAATTATTTTACTTAGGATAATTTTTTATAAACTATAAACTATAAACTACAGTATAAAAACAGCTTAAAAGTAACAGACTAATATTAAAAAAGCGCAGTCAAATAGATTGCGCTTTTTTGTTTTATTCATTCTTGAAAATATATTACACTGTTATTGACCAGAAAATGATTATCATTATCACGAAAATAAAGCTCAATGCAAAAAATTTAATTGATTTCTGAACA
>Ga0208305_10001110_pt1 | contig 12921 bp, 17 predicted proteins | sample ColrivemetaGS741_FD_187605 | JGI IMG/M metagenome (GOLD analysis project Ga0208305, IMG submission 187605) | Estuarine microbial communities from the Columbia River estuary - Flood tide ETM metaG S.741 (SPAdes) (version 2) | ecosystem: Environmental > Aquatic > Marine > Intertidal zone >... | reverse complement strand
TACCCACGTAAGTTGCATAGAAGCCACTAAGTGCAGGTAAGAAATGTGCGTAATCTTGTTGCGCTGTTGTTAGGTCTTTGTTCATAGTTACTTACTCTGCGCTGGCAAGATATAGTCGTACTTAACCATACCACTGTCTACAGCAATTTTCATTGCGCCTTGATCACTGATACTCATAGTAACGTCACCGTCTAAGTTTAGAATTGCTTGTACTTGTGCTACAGGCCAACTCCAAGTGTGCTGTAACTTACCTTCAACACCGTGTTGGAATACAAACTCACCTGCGTGTGTACTTTGATCACCAAAGCTAAACACTAAGTTGCTATCTCGAGTCTTTACATTAAATGTAGGCTCTTCCGAATGTGCCGCACTCATAAGTTTCATACGTGCAATTGATGCTTGTGCTGGAGCAACTTCAACTTCCCACGTTGCACCTTTAAACTTAACAGTCTTTAACTTTTCTTCGATAATTGCTTTGTTCATAAAGCGATAATCATTTTCAAAGTCGCCTGCTGCGTTTTCAAAGTGAATGTGTGTTGGAATAGTTTCACCATTGCGCTCAGATGTAACTACATCAATTTTTGCATCAGTTTTGTATTCAGGATTTTTTAAATGTAGTGCAAGTTTATCTAAGTTAGGCATACCAAATGTACCTACAAACTCGTTAACTTCATTATGTGTTGTTGCACTTAAAATAACACTACGGTCGTCTGCCATCGAATCAATTTGTGTGCCTTCGTCGTTGCTAACTTTAACTATTGCTAAAAAGCCTAGTGCGTGTGTATGTGCAACTACGTCTTGTAAGATATCTTTCATTTGTTTTTCTCCATTGTTAGTTTAATTATACTGCCTAACTGATTAGTTGTCAAGCATTTTATAGGTGTATTTAGGTTTTTATTTTGAATCATAATTCTTTTAGAAGTTGCCAAGTTTCTCTCCAGTCAGTAACTCGATGTGAAAATCCTAGTTGATACTTCTTTAATGCATCTGCTAACGGTTTATCATTGCCTCCTTCAAACATTGCATCACCGTAAAAGTGTATCTTGTTGTTATCTTCAAAGTCTTTTAATATTTGACTTTTATCTAATCCACGAGGAGCAATATCAATGCCTGTATCGCCGCCTACAGTTGCTTGTAATTCAGGAAACATTATATTAAACGCATTTGCTATCGTATTTCGTTCTTCTTCAAATGAATCGTATTCTACATACTTTGCACGTTCTTCGGCATTAGCATTACGACCTACAACACTAAAATTTACTAGTCCAGAACGTTCTTCGATATGATTTCCTGTGCGTAGATCAAACAAACTTTCATACTCGCAACTAATTAAAAATGTTCTTGCCATATCAGGCAATTTCCAATCACTTGATCTTATGTTTTGTTTGCCTTCATAAACATCGCCACCTGAACAGTTGTAAACACGCTTGCATAGATTATAAGTGTCTTCGCCTAGTTGTTCAATGGTCTTAGGCTTGTCACTCCCAGTAACTAAGTACACATCATTCATTAAACAGAAATTGTCAAAGAACGCTTTAAACTCTAAGTTAATAGTACCACGACTAGGAGTTAATGTACCATCTACATCAAATATAAATTTATCTTTCACGATCTGCTACTCTCATTCTTAGGTCACTTGAACTAAAACGATGATCTCTATTGTTAAAAAATAATTCAATATCACGTTTGCGACAAATATCTTTTCCTGTAAATTCTTTATCACGGTATTCTTCTCCTAGAATACGTACATTAATAGTATACAGTTCTAAAATATCTTCTAAGTCTCTTTCAGTGCCATATGGAATAATTTCATCTACATAGCTTATTGCTTTTAGTTGAGTGTAACGTTCTACAACCGTTTGTATAGGAGCATTTTTCTCTGCACGATCTACACTAGGATCTACTTGTAATCCACAGATTAAATAATCACACTGTTCTTTTGCTTCTCTTAACATTTGTACGTGTCCTGAATGACACAAATCAAATGTACTACAAGTAAATCCTACTTTCATAATCTAAGCCTCGTTCATATTAATACAAATTGCTTGCTGTTCTGGTTTGAAATAACCGCCACCTTTACCAACTTCTGCACTTAATGCTTCTCTTGCTTGAAAACACTCTGTCATTGATGGGTGTATCGTAACAAGTTCTACATATGGCGTTAAATCAAAAAAGTATACAAACACTAATGTCCACATTAATCTTACTCCTCGTAATAATTTTCTGCTAATTGTTTTAGCATAGAAATTAATTCTTCAATAGTATTTAGGTCCTGCTCATTGTCAGTATCTATTTCTGCTTCGAATTTAATTTTCATTTTATTCTCCGAAATCAAACAAACTATTAAACGTATTGTGTCGCTTAGTATCTTCTAATGGATAGTTAAGCACACCAATTAAGTTGTCTAGTTTATTATCAATGATAGTCTCCGCCATTGCTGCATCATCAAAAGGAAGTTCCTTAAACCATTCTGGAATACGTAACTCGTCAGTTGGGTATGCAACACTAGTATAACCTAGCGGATTCTGTTTTAATTTACAAACAATAACTTTCATGCCGTCAACAATCTCTTGCGAGTATTTGTCGCCGTTCATACGCTTCAACGTATTCCAGTTAATGCTTGCCCGCACGTGGCCTGGCATATTTGCCTTGCCTTGTTTTTCTTCTAACCGCCTATAGTGTCCTACTTTGTTTGCACGTTTAGGAGATCCTTTCTCCCAACCAGGACGCTCACTAAACTCCTTACGGAATACAGTAATGCGTTCAAGAATATCTTCTTGTGGCTTATCAGTAAGCACCATAAGTAATAGCTCGCTCAAAAACTCTTGCATAAACACAGGAGTATCTGATCTACGCAAGTCTAAGCCCATTGCCTTTACTTTACCTGCTTTGCCGTCGATATCTGTTCTAAAGCCTTCGTTGTCAATTACTAATGCCGCATAACGTTTCTTAGTAATAAACAAACCTGATTGTGCAATAATTTCACGTCCTGCTGCAATAACATCACTACGTGTTGACGGACAATGAAATGCATCTGCCATAAATTTTGGGAATGTTGTGTTTGCTTGTTCGCATACTTGATCCATAAGTGTAATACACTTTTCTTTAGACCATTCAAGGTTGCCACTAGCAACTTCATCTCTTAGCATAGGCCAAGCACTAAAGTAGCAAGAGTCAGTATCGCCATAAACCATAGCCTTACCAACGTGATCATACTCGCCTGTAATACAGTTGTTTACTTCGGCACTCATATGTTTAACAATAAGTCTTCCAGTGAGTGTTGTACTTTGACCAATACGTTTATCAAAGAATCTACAGCCCGGATTAAGAATAGCACCATACAAACTGTTTAGGTTAATCTTCTTAACTAGCTGTCGTTTATCCCAATATTCGATTTCAACAGCATTGCCTGCGTCTTTTGCTTTCTTTAACATCTTCTGCATGTCTTTACGTTCAGCATACCAACGCTTTAGTAGTCCTGGAATAACACCTTCAAACTCAGTTGTAAAGATTGTACCGTTACTACTAAGCATCCACGGGTTTTGATTATCAAATATTAATTTGTAAATCTCTGCTCCGCTCATTACTTCTGTTTGTCCATTTTCAAAGTCAACAGTTAATGGAACATCTTTGCGTTGTTCCATGACAGCTTCGTATTCTTCTGTACTAAAACGTCCTTCCCAACTACCCGCAAAACTTTTCTTCTTTAAGAACATGTCTTCATGTACACGAGCGTCTGACATCTCTGGACGTATTTGTCCAATGATAGTTTCTGGTGCCATATTTAATGCACGAATAACACTAGGATATAGTGAATTCAAATCCATTGACGCTACCCATTTGTGCAAACCTTTCTTAGGAAACGCAACATAAGCACCTGCGGCTTGTGTAGCTTCGTCATCACGCTTTTTACGATTAGGAACCTGTAAGCCTCTGTTGTGTGCTTCGTTAACAATACCTTGTTCAGTAACAGCAACAGCACCCATAGTAGTTTGCAACAACACTGTGTTTTCATGAGCAACAGTATTACTAAGATCAATAAAGCGTAACTTCTTATCTAGTTTGTCTAGTAGTGCGGTATCTTGTATGTTGTATTCAATAAACTTACGAAAGTCATTGTTATATAACTGATCAAGTGTGCCTTCGTATGCAACTTTCTTTTCGCCTACTTCGATCTCGCCAATAGCATCTAGTCGGTATGTATGACGTTCTTCATATGTATACTTACGATATAAGTTCAAACTATCTAAGTGTACACGGCCTACTAAGTCAAACGTTTGGCTCAGCTTGCCATATTTTTCATATTCACGTTTCTTAGGAAGTTGTCCCCACAAGCAGAATCTACGTGTATCATCTTTGCTTAGTACACGACTAGTCCTGTTTACAGTATACGGAATATCATATCCTTCACTGTTCCATCCACTAAGTACATCACTGTCTTCAATAAGTGTTAAGAAAGTGTCAATCATCTCACCTTCTTTTTCAAACAGCATTACGTTTTCAATGCCCACAAGTTCTGCTTTTGCTTGTTCCATAGTAAGCGTCTTAGGCGGCACAGCAAGACATACCATTGTGTCTAACCATTGTAAGTATACACTAATACTTGTAATAGGCATAAACGGATCACTAGGATCAGCAAAGCCACGCTCTGGATCAAAGTCAGTCTCAATATCAAAGAATGCAATATTCATTTTAGGACCATCTTGGTTAAGATAGTTTTCACTTAAACATTGGAAAATTGGATTAATGTCGCTTTCAAACAGTTCTTTGTCTCTGTTAATAGCAACTTCTTTGCGGAAGTCTTTTGTGTTCTTACACACAATACGACTTAGAGGATCGCCGTACACACTCTTGTACTTGCCTCGTTGGTCTTTATAATAAAATGTATACTTTGCTTGATATTCACGGTAATCTCTTTTACCGTCATTTCGTTCAACAACTCTGATAATGTCAGAGTCGCGATCAAATAGTGCGTCTACGTAGCTCAATTATTTCTCCTTCGTTGCTTGTGGCCAACTTAACCATCTACATGCCTAGCTATTGCTATTGGCGTTATATAATATATAGTCTACTAAGAGCTATGATGTTCATAATAATGAACCAACCAGTGAGTACTAATACCCAAGGTAGTCCACGTCTATATGCTCCAAAGAAACTTGCACAACTTCCTACAAAATAGAACGGTATGAAGATATCTGGTCTTGGAGTGAGTACAGTCCATGTTAATATAGAGCTACCTATAATAACACTAACAGCACCTATCATCTCTGCATAGTGTGCAACCGGGTCTGAGGTAAGACTATCTCTATAAAAGTCTTTAATAGCTTGCAAACTATTTGTCCTTGCCGACAGTTACGACTAATGTTTCCAAATCGTCAAACTCATCGGAAACTCTTTCCCAGTCACCTTTTTGTGCAATTTTAATTGCTTTATTAATTAAACTTGGCTTAATGTCAAGCTCTTCAGCTACAGACTTAACTGTATCTTTTAGACCTGTTGTAAGGTCTTCTACTTCCTGATAGACTGTTACGCCTTCATTTACTAGTCTTTCTAATTTTGCCTTTTCATCGGCACCGAATACACGACTTCCCATTGAGGATCTCCTTTAGTAATTTATATACTATTATACGGTATTATGAAGGGTTTGTCAAGAACTTTTTTCGTTTAATTTACGAAAAAGCATTTCTTTGATAGATTCCTGAGTAGGATCTTGCTTGTACTTTTGTTTACGGGGTATTGTTTTACTTTTATCCGTATGCGCTCCACCGGCGCCACTAGTACGTAGTGCTTCCAGGTCTTTGTATCCTGTATTGCGCGGCTTTGGTTTTTGTGGCCTTCTGTTCTTTTGTGCCTCAGAGTTCATTTGACTCTTTGAGTTTGCCTTCTTCATTAGTAATAATAGTTCTCTTTTTAGTGCAGGATCTTTAAGTATGTTTTGTATTGATGTTGCATACTTATCAGCTACACTACTGTTGCCTTTAGTGTCTGTTTTATCTTTCTTATCGTTGCCTGTAAATACTCCACTTATTGCTTTGTTTAAAGCATCAGGAGCAAGTGCTCCGCCTTTTTGTGTTGCATTATAACCTGTTTGAAATGCACCGCCTAACCCTTTGGATTTGTTAACGGCTTTAATAGCATCAATTGGACCTTCTTCAATATCATTGTCCATGCTGTCACCAACAAGTTTATTTCTAGCAGGGTGTGGTGATTCGTTGCCACCTGGTTTAGAACTCTTAGTAAAGGCATCCTTGCCTTTAAGTTGACCTGCACTACCATGTTTTTGTTTACCTTCGTTAAGTGTTACGCCTGCTAGTTTAGCAAAGTCACTTACGCTGTAATTACCTTCAACTGGCATAGTACCTTGCGGTACATCTACACTTTCTTGTAGGAAGTTTTCTTCAACTTGTACACTTTCTTGCGGGTTAGCGCCTTGCATACTTGCAACCATCGCTGCTCTATCAGCAGCTCGATCAGTTGGTTCTATTTGGAATAGTTTTTGTTGAAGTTTGCGGAAATCCATATTAGGCCTTTACGCACTTATTAACACGTTTGCCTGCATTCTCACCAGTACCTTTTTGTGTTCCAGATCTTTTATAACCTTTCCAACATTTTTCAGGACCAGCTACTTCATCTAGCTCTGCTTCTGATAAACCTAAAGTTTTGTAACTTGGCTTACCACACTCTGAACATTTAGCAACAGCTTCTGATAATCTGTCAGCTAAAGATTCTTTATAACCTTTTTCCTTTTTAGCAATAGCAATAGCAGCTTTTTGTTTGTTGCTCTTACCTTTGCCTTCGCCAACTTCTTCTTTACCGCTTGAAATACCATCTAGTGCATCAGGAGCCATTGCACTGTCGTCAGCTTCTTGGTAATCCATATGATGATACACAGAACTTAAATAGTCTGAAGCTTTTGTAATCTTTGCTTGTACCCAACCTTCTAGGCCTTCTGCTTCACTTACGCCTTTAAGCATTTCGTGTAGTTTAATTGAATACTTAGCAGCTTTATAAAGCTCGGCACGTGCCATTTGTACTTCGTGGTCTTGCTCAGCTTTATCAGCTAATTCGCCTAAACCTTCTTTTAAATCTTTTTCTCTCATCAGTAACTCCTACTAATATATATTTATCTTTTTGCGACCTTGCCGCCCATTAAATTGTTTTTAACATCTAAAGCGTTTTTAGCTGTACCATCTGGATTTGTAGCCTGTGGCGCCTTTGGTAAACCATTTTTACCTTTTTTCTTTCCTTTAGCATATGCATATGTAGGGTTTACTACACTAGCAACACTACCTGCACTTGTTCCGCCAGCGGTAGCTGACTCTGCAACACTAGGATCGTTACAATTACAGTGTTTGCAATCTGCTGGGCATACGCAATCTTCTCTTTTAGTATCTGCACCGCAACACTTGTCTGAACAATGTGTGTCTTTTTGGGATTCAGATGCAAGTCTTGGTTGTTCCTCGCTAGATTTGGACAAATAGTCCCAAACCTTTTTACCACCGTATAGTATAGCAACAGCAGCTAATACTGGTATTCCGTACTTAGCGGTAAATTTTGCAACTTTAGCAAAACCTGCACTACCAAGTGCAGCCATTAGTTCGTCTTTTACAGCATCAATACCTTCGCCGGCTCTTTTTACTAGTTCGTCAATACCGTCACCAGTTTTCTTAGCAACATATGCTCCGCCACCTATTGTAGTAGTTGCTATTGGACGTTTAAGAAGTGTGTTAGCTGTGCCAGTAGCAACTTTGCCTGCACCTTTAGCTACAACGCCAGCACCTGTTTTAGCTGCTGAAGCTGCCGCACCTCTTTTTGCAATTATCTTTGCGCCTTGTTTTATAGCCCACGGTGCAGCTATTCTAGCACCAGCTATTAGTGCTGGTATCAAAAGCGGAAATGCTTCGTTAACTTGTTTTGAATTATTTGAAGTTATTTCATTTATTTTCATGTCTATCTTCCAGTATATCTTCCATTACTTTTGTTGCTGTTTCAGTAAAAAACCTCGGAGCAACACTGTGTACTACTAATGCCGGTACAAGTAATTGAAGTTTAGCAGCTGTCTTTAGTGCCGCTGTCATATGTTGTAAGGCAGTTTCGCCTTGTTTTTCTAAGTGTAGTTTGCATTGTTTACTAAACATTACTTTTTGCCACCTTTCATGTTTGCACACCAGTGATACATTCTTGCTTTTTCACCTGATGCTTTCTTAGCACGTTTGCGTAGTGCTGTAACTGATCCGTTACAACTAGCACCTGACTTCTTTACTCTGCCAGGTTTGCTTTTGCCTTTTTTCTTACCATCAGCAAAGTTTTCTGATAGCATTTCTTCTAACGTAGTATCTAACATTCTAACTGTAGCAAACTCTTCGCCCATAAGTCTTAGAGCATCAAATCTATGATGACCATTTACAATACGACCCTTTGTGTCTACAGTTAAAGGACTGTATGTGCCGTCCTTTACTCTGTTCATTTGCTTTTCAAGTTTACGGAAGTTTCTACCTTTTTGTACACTACGTAATTTGTTTAATTTGATTTTACCTAATTTACCTTGATCTTTAATTTGTGGAGGTGCTTCTCCGCCTGTAGGCTCGTCATCAAAGTGTGCATCTTTATATCCTTCAGCATCTTGTACATCATAACCAATACGGTTAAGTTGTTTCATAAGATACTTCATTTCTTTTTGTCCAGCATACGGAGCAATAACTACATCTGGTTCATCATAGTTTGCACCTTTTGGTACTGACTTTAAGTTTGCTAAGTTTGTTCCAATTTTATAATGATCATATGCTGTATCAGACTTTGCTAAGAATGTATTCTTAGGATTAGGTATTTGTTCACCTTCACTGTATTGTGCTTTACGCTTTGCAATAGTTTTTTTACGTTTCATTTGCGGTGTTTCTAATGCTTTCATTACTTCGTTGTAACCTCTAAGCATACTCATAAATGCATCGTAACCTGTGCCGCTTAACACTGACTCTACGCCTTCAGCGTTGTAGTCCATGTTATCTTTAAAGCCTTCTAGTCTTGTTTTTAATCTATTCTTAAGTCCGTTAAGTGTGTAAACACCAACGCCCTTTACCCATATTTCTAAGTTATCAGGATTATAGTCTTTTACATCATGTATGTCTGCATACTTGCCTTCAGAAAGTCCTAAGTTGAATAGTACGTTTGTACTCTTGCCTTTTACTTTTTTACTTAGTGTAGGTGGCACTCCGTCTTTATCTACCTTGTTGCCAAACTTTCCAGCTTCTTTAGGAATCTGGTTAGTATCAACATCAACAGTAGTGTTAACGCCTTTTACAATTCTTCCGTCTTCTGATATCTCTTGAAACTTCATTTCTTTTTACGGCCCCTAAATTGAGTAGCACCTGTCATATAAGGTTTGCTGAACCAAAGTTTAAACCATTCTTGGTCTCCTGGCTTTAGTCCCATTTTCTTTTCTTTTTTCTTCAACGCCGCAGCTGTTTCACTAGGATTTTCATCAATCTTATATTCAGAATATCCTCTAAACTCACCTACGCCAGCTAGGCGTTTTATGTCTTGTAGTTCATCCATTAGCTAAATCGTTAACGCCCATGCCGTTACGTACAGCATTGTACATTGCTTGTGCTAGTTTAGTGTCTGGAACACCTTGTGTAAATGCTTCTAAGTTACCTTCAGCTGCAGCAACTCTCATTTTACTTGCACTCATGCCTTCTGCACCATCTGCATCTGGATCACGCTCGCCTGCACTTACAACTTTTAATGTATTAAATTTAAATGGAATCTTTCCTGTTTTATCAGGCTTACCATTGTATGTATCAAACATTTTTTGAAAGCCATCTACTCTGTCGCTGCCTGCAACAAAGATTAAATCTGTGTATCCTAAACTCTGTAACTTTTCTAATGCCTGTACAGGTGTACGTACACTTTGATGTCCGATATTAATACCTGGAAAGAACTTTTTTGCAAACTTTAATTTAGTTGCAAAGTCCAATGGATCTGTTTTAGGCTTTTGTGTTTGACTAAGAAACAAATAGTGATCACCATTATGTTTTTTAATTTGATCAACTAATTTACTGTGACCAATAGTTGGAGGATTTAATCTGCCAAAGGCAAGAACCGCTCTCTTTGTTGGTGCCTCGAACAGTTCTTTGAGAAACATTTAATATTCACCTTCTTCAATATTTTTTACTTCTTCTTCTCTTATACGTTCAATAATATTAAGTTCATCTTCTTCTGTAAAAACACTTTGTGAACCGTCAAGTCCGTATTTTGTACAATACGAGTCCATTGCTGATTGTACTAATGGACGTAAAGTCTCTGCAAAGTCTACTGATGCGCCTTTTCTAAACTTATCTGAAATACTAGTCATAACAGGAAAGTATTCTTTTCTATAAAATATAGGATCATTTTTCATGTAGGTATGACAGTCTTGCGATACATTCCATTCTAGTGTAAAATCATCTTTGTTTGCTAATTCAAGTAACTTCATACTAACTCCCTTTGTTTATAAAATCTTCATACTTAGTTCCGTATGGACTAGATGCTATTAAAATATTATCATCTTCGGGCTGTTGTTTATCTGATTCCGCATTGTCTAATCCGTTTATCTTAGCTAAACGATTGCCTAAATCTCTTATTTGTTCTGCTGCTGATTTTTCTACCATTTTCTACAACTCCAATATCTTGCTTTTGTACGTGGACCCGGGTTATCACAGTTGTGTCTTGCCCTGAATGAACGTCTACGTGCAGGGTTAGATTTTTTAATCTTCATTGCTTTACCCTTAACACTGCTTCCGCCATGTCCAAAGTTTACTTTTTTAACATTACCTGTCTTTGGATCTTTGACGTATACTTTAAATTTCTTAACATCACCTTGCATAGGCTTGCCAAGTTTAACTTTACGGCCTTGGTATTCTGCTTCGTCTATCGGATCATCATCTTCATTGTACCACATTTCGCCATATTGTTCGTAAAACTCATCATCGTCATCGTATGTTTCTTCAATAACAGGACTATCATCTTCTGTTGACACTTCAATGTCAAAGTCATCATAACCTTCGCTGAATAAAAAGTTTGCAAGTTTGTTTGCATACTCATCTGATTCTTCTTCGCTTAATAATCTTGGTAGCGGTATATGATAAGCAGAACCACCTTGCTCTGTTTCTAATAATTCAGCACCTGGAAAAATACTTTCATCTAAACTTTCGTTTAAACTAGTGTTCTTCTCCATTACTACTCTTACAAAATGTTCCATAATACTTCCTTTTTAGTATTTATCTTTATCCGCGTCTACGTGCTCTAACTCGAGGATACATCAATCCACTTGTAGGACGAGTGTTTACGTCTTTATTGTATGTGTTAAACGCTATATTACCTGACGTTGCTCTGTGATTCTTCCATAGTGCTATTCTATCAATGTTTGAACCGTCCGTGCTTACTCTTGTGCTTACATCTACATCTATTGCGTCTGCTGTATCCGCCATCAATCCTGTAACAGCATTGTTTTGTAAATATGTTCTTGCTTGGTCATTTGTTAGTGTAGGATATATTTCTGCTAAACAAGCCAACATACCTGCTATTAAAGGTGAAGCGTAACTTGTGCCGTTTTGCGAACCCATAGTATCCCATTTTGGTGTATTGCTTTCCTGTCCGTAATAGGGATTACCGTAGGCAATTTCATCTTTCATCATAGCACCCATTACATTCTCTCCAGCGGCATATACATCTATGCCCGGGCCCCAGTTGCTGAAGTCTGATTTGCCTTCATCTATGCGGTTGCTCAATGCACCTACGTTTATTGCTCCGTTGAATGAGAAGTTGTCGCCACGATGATAATAATCTCTGAATGGATAGTAGCCATTGAAGAAGTAGTTCCTATTCGCATATGCGGAGCCATCAACCATATAGTTGTCCCAGTTGACACCACCTGATACATCAGTGTAAGCGTTATCGTTGCCAGACGCAGAGACCACAATAATGCCTTCTGCTATGGCATCTACCAAATCACTGTTAGGTGCAGAACTGTTTACTTGAAAGTTGGTGTTGCTGGTAAAATTAGTCCACGTTTTACCAGTATTCTTGTACACCCCACGAGCCAACAGTTCAGCATCACTGAGGAATGTACTGCCGTCGCCCTTGTCTAATGTCACACCTTGGAAGTGTGCTATACTAGCACCTGAATAGATGTTGATTGATCCCAAACTTGCATTTACAATAGTAGGATTCTTTCTACCTGTTGCTGGGTTGATTGATTTGGTTCTGTGAAATTCTCTAATGTAGGCAAAGGTTCTGTTAGTGCTACCACCACCTGATTTGCTTTGCTCGTAGGTCGCATCAAACATATATACATTAGCATCTTTAGCAAGTCCAAATCTTTCACCTGCCGCATAGGAGGCACTTGCTGTTGGATGGTTATTTTCTTGATTATAGTTGTCACGAGCATCTGCGTTGCTGTAGGTGTAGTTTGTGCCACCTGTTATTGTGTTGTAGTGTTGTCCCCAATTATAATCTACTAATCTGCTTGAATATTCTGCGTGATCACTACCTGTGAAGTTTTCTACAATAATGATATCTACATTCTTACCACTTGCTGTATATGTCACAGTATCATCAACACGCCTGCCAGACGAACTTCCAGCATCGTTGCCCCAACCTGATCTGTTGGTGCTTTCAATGTGTCTTAGTATTCCCCAAGCGTGGTGATCATTATTGGTGTATGTAACTCTGGAAGCACCGTCAGCGTTTGTAATCATTGATCCAGTTGGACTTGTGCTTTTGGTAAATCTACCTGTGTATGTAGCATTGTTAACTACGGTCTGTCTGTCCAATACACTCTGTGGAACAACAACTTCTACTCTGTCATCATAACTTACTTCTTGTGCTTCTTCTAAGGTAAGCATATAGCCTGTGGTTCTTGAAGTTGGTCTTCTTTCTTCGCAC
>Ga0208305_10001103_pt1 | contig 12959 bp, 10 predicted proteins | sample ColrivemetaGS741_FD_187605 | JGI IMG/M metagenome (GOLD analysis project Ga0208305, IMG submission 187605) | Estuarine microbial communities from the Columbia River estuary - Flood tide ETM metaG S.741 (SPAdes) (version 2) | ecosystem: Environmental > Aquatic > Marine > Intertidal zone >... | reverse complement strand
AAACCAACATAAATAGCAATCATTAAAGGCATTAAAACCGGCATCATAAATTGTTGCGTATCAGTTTCGCTATCCACAGCTGCTCCTATTGCCGCATAAATTGAACTATAAATTAAGTAACCCCCTAAAAAGTAAAAAATAAACGAAAAAAACATTGTTAAAATTGGTAAATTTTTTAATTCAGCCAAAGCAACCTGTAAATCTGTAACTGAAGATTGTTGCATTTGTTGCACAACCTCAGGATTCATTTGTCCCATTGCATTGCTAGTATTAGTAGCTTCTGGTCCAAAAATTAAGGTTACAACAAATAGTAAAAGTCCTGCGGAAATCATCCAAATAATAAATTGCAAAATGCCGGCTAGTGCATTTCCTAAAATTTTACCCAACATTAATTGAAATGGTTTTACAGATGAAATAATAACTTCTATTATTCTACTAGTTTTCTCTTCAATTACACTTCGCATTACAGAAGTTCCATAAATTATAATGAACATAAAAATTAAATATCCGAAACCTCCACCAGCTATCATTCTTAAAACGCTGCCAATTTTTGAAGATTTTTCCCCAGAGAAATTTTCAGTAACAATATCTACATTTGTTTCAGTTGCTTTAATTTTAGCAACATCAAAATTTAATTGTTCAATTTTTAAATCTCTAATTTTCTTTTCTAATTTATTTTCAATATCACCCAACAAACTTAAACTTGGTGTATCTTCTGAATAAAATGAAATACCTTTTGAAATAGTATTTAAACTATCAATTTTAGGAATAAACAGCAATCCATAATATGATTTTTCGGCCTGATTTCTGGCTTCATCTATTCCTAAGGCTGTTAAATTCACATATTTTGTTGAAGACGTATTTACAAAAACTGAATCCAATAATTGAGAATCATCCACATAAGCAATGGTCCTTACCTCTTCACTGTTTTTTTGATTTAGAAATACAATTAATGAAAAAAGCCCTACCATTAATAGTGGACTTAAAATAGTCATTATTATAAACGACTTGTTTTTTACTTTTGCAAAAAACTCTCTTTTTATTATTAATTTTAATTTACCCATTGTTTGCTACAGCTTTTAAAAAGATATCATTTGCACTTGGAATAATTTCAGTAAAATGATTGATTTGTGCTTTATCATTTAAATATTGAATTAAATCTTTTGAAGTTTCATTATCCTTTAATCCAATTACTAGTCTTAATTCATTTTCAATTGTAATTTCCTTATTTGTACTAATAGTAAATTGGGAAGAAATATCATTCAATAAATTTTCTTTTGAATTAGATATTAAACCAACTTCAAATTCATTGGTTTTAAATTGTTGCTTTATTTCGTGTAGTTTTCCGTCAATAATTTTATTAGACTTATCAATTAAAGCAATATAATCGCACAATTCTTCTACAGATTCCATTCTGTGCGTTGAGAAAATGATACTTGCTCCTTCATCTCTCAATTGTAAAATTTCATCTTTAATTAAGTTTGCATTAATTGGGTCAAATCCACTAAAAGGCTCATCAAAAATTAGTAATTTAGGACTGTGCAAAACAGTCACAATAAATTGGACTTTTTGCGCCATTCCTTTAGAAAGTTCTTGAATTTTTTTGTTCCACCAATCTGAAATACCAAATTTTTCAAACCAATATTTAAGTTTTTTCTTGGCTTCAGCTTCAGACAAACCTTTTAATTGTGCTAAATACAAAGCTTGTTCACCAACCTTCATACTTTTATATAAACCTCTTTCTTCTGGCAAATAACCAATTTGATGCACGTGATGTGGTTGTAAAGCTTCACCATCTAATAAAATGGTGCCAGAATCTGGTAAAGTAATTTGATTTATAATTCTAATTAACGAAGTTTTTCCAGCTCCATTTGGACCTAACAATCCAAAAACACTTCCTTTTGGAACTGAAATTGAAACGTTGTTTAATGCCGTAAAATTTCCGTAATTTTTACAAACATTTTCAACCGTTAAAATATTTCCCATGTTATAAATTTTATTTCGCCAACGAAAATAAATTTATTTTATCAGAATTAGGTTAAACTCTTCATAAAATTAATGAAGCCTCTCTATGTATTTTTGCTGAATTTGCTTTAATAAATCCAAGTTAGCTTTAGGTTTTGAAATTCTTAAAAACTCTTTAACACCACCATTTAAATAAACAACACCTTTAGCAATATCATAGCTTTTATCTGAAATATTGTTTTTAACTTTAAAAGTAATGACTCTAAATTCTTCCCATGTCATATATCTTGGTACAGTAACATAATATACATCATCTTCAGTATTAGACTTAAAAATTCCTTCAGCCAACTTTTCAATATTAAAAAAACGATTGATACGAATTAAAGAGTCAGTCTCTTTAAATTTCTCGCTTTTAGCAAATTCGTAACCTTCATCCTTATAATATTGTTGAATTGTAGCTATTTCATGATATCTATTAATTCCCTTCACACGAATACCACTTAGTGTTCTTGAACCTATTTTAACTTCACATTTAGCGCCATCTATATCCAATCCATATTTTTCATTAATACCACTAGTAACTCTCAATATCTTCTCAAATGAATTAGGAGTTTTTGTGACAAAAATTATTGAATTTGGTTTCTCTACTTCAGTAAATCTGCCATAATAATTTTTATATGGATCAGGCACATTAATAACAAACGTATTTGGTATTTTATTTTCATCTACTGTATCAATATTTTCTTGTTTTATAATCTTTCCAATATATTCTAATGAAGCCATAATATTTTGTTTATAATTCGTTTTAAACTTATTCTTTTTTTTGATAATAACCAAACAAACCCTAAAAAGTATTTTTATTGAATTTATTATGCGTGCATAGTATTTTTTCATATATTTGATAAATGCAAAAAGAACAAACTATTGACCATGTGCTAAGAGCCACCTGGCAAACAGTTGCTAAAATGTACAATGAACAAGCTATAAAACATGACAGTTCTATGGCAATGGCATTCGTTTTATTGACTATAGATAAAGATAATGGAACGCCTTCTACATCACTTGGCCCCTTAATGGGAATGGAACCAACCAGTCTTTCAAGAATATTAAAAAGTATGGAAGAGAAAGGTGCAATTTATAGAGAAAAAAACCCAAATGACGGAAGAGGAGTTTTAATAAAATTAACAAAATTTGGTATTGAGAAAAGAAATATATCACGCCAACATGTATTACTTTTTAATGAAACTGTTCGTAAAAACATTTCAGAAGAAAAAATCAACTGCTTTTTTGAAGTAGCTCAAACCATCAACAACTTAATAGCAAATAAAGCTATTTTTTTAGAAAAAAAACCAACTATATAAAAATCAATATAATGAAAAGACCAATAAAAAAAGTAGCTGTAATAGGTTCCGGAATAATGGGATCTGGTATTGCATGTCATTTTGCAAACATTGGTGTAGAAGTTTTACTACTTGATATTATTCCACGTGAATTAAGTGAAGCAGAAAAAGCTAAAGGACTTACACTTGAAAACAAAATGGTAAGAAACAGATTGGTAAACGATAGTTTATCCGCTTCTTTAAAATCTAAGCCATCACCTATTTACAATCAAAAGTTTGCCGAAAGAATTTCTACTGGAAACTTAGAGGACGATTTACACAAGGTAAAAGATGTAGATTGGATTATTGAAGTTGTTATTGAACGTTTAGATATTAAAAAGTCTGTTTTTGAAAAAATTGAAAAATACCGCAAACCAGGAACTTTAATCACATCAAATACTTCAGGAATTCCTATTAGTTATATGAATGAAGGAAGAAGTGAAGATTTTCAACAACATTTTGCTGTAACTCACTTTTTCAATCCACCTCGTTATTTAAAATTATTTGAAGTTGTTCCAGGTCCAAATTGCAAACCAGCAGTTACAGACTTTTTAATGATGTATGGTGAAAAATTCTTGGGAAAAACTTCGGTTTTAGCAAAAGACACACCTGCTTTTATTGGAAATAGAGTTGGTATTTTTGGAATTATGAGTCTTTTTCATCAAGTTAAAGAACTAGGTTTAACAGTTGAAGAAGTTGATAAATTAACTGGTCCAGTTATTGGTCGCCCTAAATCTGCTACTTTTAGAACTGTTGATGTAGTTGGTTTAGATACTTTAGTCCACGTTGCCAATGGTATTTATGAAAATTGTCCAAATGACGAAGCTCATGAATTGTTTAAACTACCAACTTTCATTGATAAAATGATGAAAAATAAATGGCTAGGAAGTAAAACCAAACAAGGTTTTTACAAAATGGTTATTGAAAACGGCAAAAAAGATATACTCTCATTAGATTTAGACAGCTTAGAATATCGCCCAAATAAAAGAGCTAAGTTCGCTACTTTAGAAATGACTAAAACCATTGATAAAGTTATTGATCGTTTTAAAGTATTAATAAAAGGTAAAGACAAAGCCGGGGAATTTTATCGTAAGAACTTTGCAGCAATGTTCGGTTATGTTCAAAATAGAATACCAGAAATTTCAGATGAATTATATAGACTAGACGATGCTATGAAAGCTGGTTTTGGTTGGGAACACGGTCCTTTCCAAATTTGGGATGCCATAGGTATTGAAAAAGGAATAGAATTAATGCAGGCGGAAAATATTCCTGTTGCTAAATGGATTTCTGAAATGGTAGCTAGTGGTAATAAGTCTTTTTACACTGTTAAAGATGGAGCTAAATATTATTATTCAATTCCTTCAAAAAAACAAGAGAAAATTCCTGGTCAAGATAGTTTTATAATTCTTGATAATGTTAGAGAATCAAAAACTATATGGTCTAATGCAGGTGCTTCTATTCAACATTTAGGAAATGGTGTTTTGAATGTAGAATTCCAATCTAAAATGAACACTCTAGGTGGTGAAGTTTTACAAGCCATTAATAAAGGAATTGATTTAGCTGAAACCGAGTATGAAGCAGTTATAATTGGAAATCAAGCTGCTAACTTCTCTGTTGGTGCTAACTTAGCAATGGCATTTATGATGGCTGTTGAACAAGAATATGATGAACTTAATTTCTCTGTAAAATATTTTCAAGATACTGTAATGCGTTTGCGTTATTCTTCTTGCCCAACTATTATTGCTCCTCATGGTTATACTTTTGGTGGTGCTTGTGAAATGAGTATGCATGCAGATAAAGTTATTGCTGCCGCTGAAACTTATATTGGCTTGGTTGAATTTGGTGTTGGAATTATTCCTGGTGGAGCTGGTTCAAAAGAAATGGCTTTAAGAGCTTCCGAAGGTTTATTAAAAGATGATGTTAAGTTAAATAAACTTAGAGATTATTTTATTAACGTAGCAATGGCTAAAGTAGCAACTTCAGCTCATGAAGCTTACGATTTAGGTTTCTTAAAAGAACATAAAGATATTGTTGTTATAAATAAAGACAGACAAATTGCCACAGCAAAACGTCACGCTATACAAATGCTTGAAGATGGATACACACAACCAACTCCTAAAAAAGTATTGGTATATGGTCAACAAGCATTAGGAATGTTTTTAGTGGGTACAGATAGCTTACAAAAAGGTCATTATGCTTCTGAACACGACAAAAAAATAGCCAATAAATTAGGATATGTAATGGCTGGTGGAGATTTATCTGAACCAACATATGTATCAGAACAATATTTATTAGATATTGAACGTGAAGCTTTTATGAGTTTAATGACAGAACGCAAAACACTAGAGCGTATTGAGCACATGTTAAAAACCGGTAAACCTTTAAGAAACTAAAAAAATGAAAACAGCATATATAGTACAAGGATATAGAACAGCAGTTGGAAAAGCTCCAAAAGGGGTTTTTAGGTTTAAAAGACCTGATGAATTAGCTGCTGAAACAATTGAACACTTACTAAAAGATTTTCCTCAATTAGATAAAAAAAGAATTGATGATGTAATAGTTGGAAATGCAATGCCTGAGGCAGAGCAAGGATTAAATATGGGACGTTTAATTTCATTAATGGGAATAAAAATTGAAGACGTTCCAGGCATGACCGTTAACAGATATTGTGCATCAGGATTAGAAACTGTAAGCATTGCAGTTGCCAAAATTCAATCTGGAATGGCAGATTGCATTATAGCTGGTGGTGTTGAAAGCATGAGCTACATACCAATGGGAGGTTATCGCCCAGTACCAAATTATAAATCTGCAAAAGAAGGGCACGAAGATTATTACTGGGGAATGGGTTTAACAGCTGAAGCGGTTGCAAAACAATTTAAAGTATCTCGTGAAGATCAAGATGAATTTTCTTTTAAATCTCACATGAAAGCATTGGATGCTCAAGCTAATGGAAAATTTAATGATGGTATTGCTCCTATTTCTGTTGAAAATATTTTTTTAGATGATAATGGAAAAAAGCAAACCAAAAATTACACAGTTTCTGTTGATGAAGGTCCAAGAAAAGGAACTTCAATAGAAGCATTGGCAAAATTGCGTCCAGTTTTTGCATTAGATGGAAGTGTAACTGCTGGTAATTCATCTCAAATGAGTGATGGTGCAGCATTTCTATTAATTATGAGTGAAGAAATGGTAAAAGAATTAAATATTGAACCAATTGCAAGAATGGTTTCTTTTGCTGCAGTTGGGGTTGAGCCTCGTATTATGGGAATTGGACCTGTAAAAGCAATTCCAAAAGCTTTAAAACAAGCAAATTTAACGTTAAAAGATATTGATTTAATTGAACTTAATGAGGCATTTGCATCGCAATCATTGGCAGTTATGCGAGAGTTAAATATTAACCAAGATATTGTAAATGTAAATGGTGGTGCCATAGCATTGGGACATCCGCTTGGGTGTACTGGTGCAAAGCTATCCGTTCAATTATTTAATGAAATGCGCAGAAGAAAAAATAAATATGGAATTGTAACTATGTGCGTTGGAACAGGACAAGGAGCTGCAGGTGTTTACGAATTATTAAAATAAAAACTAAAATCTAACTATCTATAAAATGGCAACAATTAAAGGAGGAGAATTCCTAATTAAAGAAATTAAAGCAGCAGATATTTTTGTTTCTGAAGAAATAAATGAAGAACAAAAAATGATGAAAGATGCGGTTATAGAATTCATAGAACGTGAAGTTTGGCCTCATAAAGAACGATTTGAGAACAAAGATTATGCATTTACTGAAGAAATAATGCGTAAAGCTGGAGAAATGGGATTTTTAGGAGTTTCAATTCCTCAAAAATATGGAGGTATTGGGATGGGTTTTGTATCAACAATGTTGGTAACCGACTATATTTCATCTGCAACAGGATCTTTGGCAACAGCTTTTGGAGCACACACAGGTATAGGAACTATGCCAATTTTCTTGTATGGAACAGAAGAACAAAAACAAAAATACTTACCATTTTTAACTTCTGGTGAAAAATTTGGAGCTTATTGTTTAACAGAACCAGGAGCTGGTAGTGATGCCAATTCAGGAAAAACAACTGCTGAATTAACAGCTGATGGTAAACATTATAAAATTAACGGACAAAAAATGTGGATTTCCAACGCAGGTTTTGCTGAAATTTTCATCGTTTTTGGCCGTATTGAAAACGATAAAAACATCACTGCTTTTATTTTAGAATTTGATAAAAATAATCCAAACGGTGTTACCCTTGGAGAAGAGGAAAATAAACTTGGAATTACATCTTCATCTACACGTCAAGTCTTTTTTACTGACACTCTGATTCCAGTTGAAAATATGTTGGCCAAAAGAGGAGAAGGTTTTAAAATAGCATTAAATTCATTAAATGTTGGCAGAATCAAACTAGGAGCAGCTTGTACAGATGCAAGTCGTAGACTTATAACTGAATCGGTAAAATATGGAAATGAACGTAAACAATTTAAAACAGCTATTTCAAATTTTGGTGCTATTCAAAAGAAATATGCTGAAATGAGTGCAAAAACGTTCGCTTTAGACGCTGGTTCCTATAGAGCTGCAAAGGACATTCAAAATATGATTGATTTTTTATTAGCTGAAGGAAAATCACATCAAGATGCCGAATTAATGGCTTTTAGTGAATACGCCATTGAATGTGCTATTTTAAAAGTATTTGGATCGGAAGTTTCACAATTTGTTTCTGATGAAGGAATTCAAGTTTTTGGCGGAATGGGATTCTCCAAAGATACGCCAATGGAAAGCGCTTGGAGAGATGCAAGAATTACAAGAATTTACGAAGGAACAAACGAAATAAATAGACTTTTAACTGTTGGAATGTTGCTTAAAAAAGCAATGAAAGGTGAAATTGATTTGTTAACTCCTGCAATGGAAGTTGGAAATAGCTTAATGGGAATTCCTTCATTTGATACTCCTGATTATTCTGAAATATTATCAGAAGAAAAAGCTATGATTGCTAAATTGAAAAAAGCATTTTTAATGATTTCTGGTAAAGCAGTTCAAACATATGGAATGGATTTAGAAAACCATCAACAATTAGTGTTGACTGCAGCAGAAATTATGATTGAAGTTTATATGGCTGAATCTGCTATTTTAAAAGCTGAAAAAGTTGCTAATTTAACTTCAGAAAAAGAAGCTGAATGTCAAATAGCAATGGCTAAACTTAATCTATTCAATGCTGTAGAAAAATCAGCAACTATGGGGAAAGAAGCTATTGTATATTTTGCAGAAGGAGACGAACAAAGAATGTTATTAATGGGGTTAAAACGTTTTACTAAATACGTTAACAATCCAAACACAATTGCTTTAAGAAAAACAATTGCAGCAAAAGTAATTGCTGAAAATAAATATTGTTTTTAAATAAATTCAAATTCAATCAATTTAATTACTGGAAAAAGCTGTAACAAAAAAGTTGCAGCTTTTACTTTTTACTATATTTTTTTTGTAACTTTATGATAGTATTACCCCATTGTTTCATTATTTAATACTTCAATTATGAAAAAAAACATTGGAATTTGGTTAGACTTTAAACAAGCCTTTATTATTACACTTAAAAACGAAGAACATTCAATTAAACAAGTTGAATCTAATATTGAATTTAGGGAAAGAGTTGAAGGAGAAACCAAAAAATATGGCCGATTTGGAGGTCAATTTATTACCTATGAAAAACAACGTGAAAATAAAAGATTACTTCAAACAAATGAATTCATAAAACAAATACTTAAGGAAATTGAAACCTGTGATTCATTTGTAATTTTTGGCCCTTCCAAAATGAAAAAAATACTCAACAAAGAAATTAAAAATAACATGTTGTTAACAAACAAATTACAAGGCGTTTTTAAAGCTTCGCAACTTACAGAAAATCAAATGGTTGCTTGGGTTAAAGATTATTACAACATTTTAAAAAAGTAACCCTCCCCATAAAATTATAAAGGAAATTAGCCCCAAAATAATTAATAATGGCCATATAAACTTCAGCCAAATATTATAATTTACATTTACCATAGCCAATGAAGGTAAAATTAAACCTGTTGGAGTAATAAAACTCATTAAACCCATACCAAATAAATATGTATTTACAATTTCTTCAGGTGGCACACCTACAACTGGGGCTAATGAACTCATAATTGGCATTGTAACAACTGCCAAACCTGAGGAGGATGAAATAAATATAGTTAACACAAAAAATACTATCATTAAAATTGGCAAAAATAATGTTGGTGGCATTCCTTCTACTAGGTTTGTTGCATAAAATAATATAGTATCCGAAATCTGACCTTCATTTAAAACAAATGTTACACCTCTTGCAATACCTATAATAAAAGAAACACCTAACAAATCTTTGGCTCCATTTATAAATTCTTTAATAAAATTTTGTTCTCCAACTTTTTGCAAAACTCCAATTAATACTGCAGCAACTAAAAATAAAGCTGTCATTTCCTGAAACCACCATCCTAAAACTGAAACCCCATAAATCATTACAATAAAAGTGAAAGCAAATAAGCCCAATAAAATTTTAGTGCCTAATTTTAACTTTGAATCTGTTGAACCTTCAGAAATTAATTGAAATGGATTATTAAATTTCGTATTATACAGCAAAGATTTTGTTCGATCTTTTTTAATTTTATTTGCATACCTTATAATATACCAAATACAAACAGTTAAACCCAAAACTAACATTGCTAACCTACTATAAATACCAACAGTCCAATTAACACCTGCTGCGTCAGAAGCAATAATTGTTGAAAACGGATTAACTGTTGAAGCCATTGTTCCAATTGAAGAACCTGTATAAATTACAGCTACCGGAACAACTAAGTCATACCCAGCTGCTAAAAAAACAGGAACCAAAATTGGATAAAATGCAAGCGTTTCTTCAGCTAAACCAAAGGTTGTACCTCCAAGAGCTATTAGTGTTGTTACAATAATAATTAATATACTTTCTCGCCCTTTTAGTTTTTGAGCTAAAAAACCAACTCCATCATTAAAAGCTCCGGTATTATTAAAAACACCTATAAACCCACCAATTATTAATACAAATAGAATTACTTCAATTGCTTCATAAATTCCTTTTATTGGCGCAAAAAGAATTTCAAAAAAACCTTGTGGTTTAGCCTCCACCTTTTTATAGGTTCCTGGAATTGAAATTGGTTTCTTAATTTTTCCTTCTTTAAATTTATCTAATGAAATAACAATGTTTTTTTCGTCTAATATTTTTTGGGAAGCAGTAATTCTTTGCTGATTTTCGCCAGAATTTATAATAAATTCATTGGAAGATTTTTCATAATGTAATGTATTATAATTTCCTGCAGGAAGTAACCACGTTGCAATTGCACTTAACACTATTGCAATCATTAGAACTGAATATGGTGATGGAAATTTTATAGAAATCTTCATAATGAAAAAAAAATTGGCACAAAAATAGTTGTTATCAAATTAATAGTATCTTTAACTTTCAATTTTTTACACCATGAAAACAAAAATAATTTCAACAATACTTTTAGTTTTATTAACTACTATTGGTTTTTCACAAAATTTAACTGTTGATGAATTAAAAACAACAAACGGCGTTTTAAAAATTCAACCTATAACTCATGGAAGTCTTATTTTATACCATTCAAACAAAACAATTTATGTAGATCCTTATGGAGGCTTTAAACTATATAAAGATTTAAAATCACCAGATATAATTCTTATTACAGATATTCATGGTGATCATTTAGATTTTAAAACTTTAGATTCAATTGACACTTCAAAAACAATTTTTATAGTTCCCCAAGAAGTTTCTTTAAAAATGCCTAAAAAATACAAAGCAAAAACAACTATTTTAAATAATGGACAAGGCTTACATAGGTTAGATTTTTTTATAAAAGCAATTCCAATGTATAATTTACCTGAAAATCCACCAAGTATAAAACACCCAAAAGGAAGAGGAAATGGTTACATTTTAATTATTGATGAAACCCAAGTTTATATTTCAGGTGATACTGAAGACATTCAGGAAATGAGAAATTTACAAAATATTGATGTTGCATTTGTTTGTATGAATCTTCCTTATACAATGGATATAAATCAGGCAGCCAGCGCAGTTTTGGAATTTCAACCAAAGATAATTTATCCTTATCATTATAGAGGCTCTAATGGTTTCAGTGATATTCAAGAATTTAAAAATTTAATACATGCCAAAAACTCAAATATTGAAGTGCGGTTAAAAGACTGGTATCCTAAAAATTAACTTTTTAATAATTCTTTACCAACTGAACATCGTAAACAATGTTGTTTACTACAATATTCATTTTTTAATTGCAAAAGGGCTTGTGTTTCAAAAGCATTAACTGCTTCAATTTTTAAGTTATAAAAATTTGAAATGATTGTATTCTTTTCAGGTTTAATTTGTTCAATTATTGAAAGAACACTACTAAAATCGGTTTTTCCTAAACTCTTTAAATACATAAATTTTAATGGAATTATGGTATTTATTAACAATAAATCCACAAAATTCTTGGTGAGTTTTTTTAAACTCTTTTTTGACTCTTTTTCAAAAGTGAAATGCGTTTTCCAAAAAGGTGAAGTTTCTATTGAAAATAAATTATAAAATTCGTTCAAAGTCTCAAACTCAATTAATTTTGAAAATAAATTTTGATGTATATTATATAATGATGCTAATTGAGATAATCTTATAGTTGGAAAATTATTTGGCCTTAGTCTAAAAAATTGAATTTCATTTTTTAAAATTGGTTGTAAGTTAAATTTATTTTGCAAATAATGATATTCAACTCTCAACTGATTATGATATTCAGATTCTTTAATTACAGATAATAATCCAGATTGGCCAAATAATAATGCTTCTAACTGATTTTGATGTTGTGATACTTTTCTAAGAATTGAAAAATCAAATGACAAAGCAACTGCTAAAAATGCCTCTGCATTTGTTTTTAGTCCAAAGTTTTTAGCAATTAACACAAATAAAGTTGCTTCCCAATTGGAATTTGTTTCCTCAAAAACCTTATTTATTAACGTTCCTTTTTGCTCTAACCGTTCAAAAAATAATCGTTCAATCCAGTTTTTAAAAATAAAAGAATCCACTTTATTAATATCCTTTTCACAATTAATCCAATGCTTATTTTTACTAAAAAGTTGGTCGTAATTTATTAGTAAATCTTTAGATATAAAGTTTTTTAATTCTAAAGTGGTGATTGATTGATTTGATTTTCTATGCACTTCAACATCATGATTCCACACTACGTGCAAAATAACTGAATCATAATTTTCATCCATTTGGTGATTATGCTCATACCAATCAGAAGAATTTATGTGAATTTCAACATTTCCAGCCCAAAGCTGGTTATTAATTTCAATTTTCGAATTTAAAAAATCAGGTCCTGTATCTAAATTTTCAATTCCAATTGAAATAATATGGATGGTTTCATTACAAGTACCAACTAGTTTTTTAGATGAAAACAATTTTAGTTTCCATATAAAATGAAGTAATTTTTCTTTCATAGCAATTATAAAACTTTATAAATATAAAAATTAACGTTTACATTTAAAAATTGGATGTGAAAGTTACCTAA
>Ga0208305_10001096_pt1 | contig 13006 bp, 19 predicted proteins | sample ColrivemetaGS741_FD_187605 | JGI IMG/M metagenome (GOLD analysis project Ga0208305, IMG submission 187605) | Estuarine microbial communities from the Columbia River estuary - Flood tide ETM metaG S.741 (SPAdes) (version 2) | ecosystem: Environmental > Aquatic > Marine > Intertidal zone >... | reverse complement strand
TTTCACACTAATGAAAGAGATTTTACCGTACAAGTAAAGCCATTTACTGATTATAAGTATATTGGTGATAAAATCTATATTAAGTCAGAAGGATCTTTATCAGTAGGAACAAACTATTTAATATTGTGTGATGGTAAAACCTGTATCAAATTAAGAAATACACAGACAAACCCTATTAAAATAAAAGGTGATGTTTTTATATCAAGTAAATCTAATCTACTTATTTAAACCCACCAAATATATCCATTACCACACTCAACCTTCTTGTTATTTCTGGCATACCCAAAGGTTCAATAATAGAGTTAACTGGTGATAGTATCGATTTCTCAAATTGTATATCATAATCTATCTCTGGTGCAAATTCAATAGGATAAGATCCTCTAGCATAAGCGAATGTATCATTTATTGTTTTGTCTTTACAAACATAGTACTTAATTTTAGTACCTGATTTCATAAACTCATACTTATCTTGTAATTTCTTATCATTATTTAATAAAAAATTGTGATAAGCCGCTGCTTTAACCGCAAAGTGTGATCCACTAACAAATTGTAGAGGTAATATTTTATCATTTAAAACTTTTTCATCATATTTATTACAAGATGATTGCATTGAGATATCATCAATATCAGCTAATTCGAATTCTTTTCTAAGACCTTTAACTAATTTTAACAAATCTTTTATATTAAAAGTATCTGGGTGTTCAAATAAGTATTTTACGATATGAACAATCTTATCACGAGCAAATGCTGGTGTTGATGACCTAACAAGTTCAACTCCTTTTGGATAGATATATTTTAGTCTATCATATGGAATACCATCTTCGAAAAGAATATGTTGTATGTATTTCTTCTTAGCTAAACTTATTATTGATTCTGATATTCTTTCAAGTTCAAAGTCTTCTTTATTTTCAACACCGTATGATTCTGCATGTGCATCTAAACAGTCTTTGAAATACCCAGCATATCTAATATGGTCAACTCCTAGTATGAAATCAACTTCTGATGTCCAGTTCCAAATTATATCATTTGTTAAAACACCGTCATCTATCATTTTATTTAACTTTCTATCCTTTATGAAGTGACCATCCATTAGAATTAATTCATAATCTTCCTTTAGAAGTTCGGTGAAATCCTTTATGTTTGTAGAACAACCTAAGAAGTTTGGATTATTTGTTGATATTTCCTCTTTGGATAGAATGATAAATCTTTTATCGAGTGATGATAAATAATCATTATTGAAAATTTGATCTCTCCAGTCACAATGATCCATACAAGGTTTAAATGATACGAATATAGAATCTGTATCACCATATATACTAACATGCTCACTTTTATCAATCGGTGTTACATTTTTAATGTATAAAGATTTGTGTACTTTTGTATCCAGATGCCACTGTTGATACCAATAATCTTGATTAACATTATCCATCTTACGTGTTAGTTCTCTACCCTCAGCGGTTATAGTACCAGCAACGTGGTTGTTATAAAGTATGAAATATGGTGTAGCGAATGCTCCATATGAACCATTCAATACAAGTTTCAAAGCGAGTTGAAGTGCATTATAATAATCAACCTCTTTTTTTAGAGAAGCTGCTTTTAGTTTCAGTTCTTCAATTCTTTCTAATTTCTCTTGCTTTGTCATATTAATTCATGTATTTTAACACATATTGTATCATGTAAACCATTAAAAGTTGAAATTACCATTTGTTATAAAATTTATTTTATTTTTTAATATATAGTAGAAATATATTATATCAACATGAGAATTAAGAAGTTTAATAAATTCAAAATAAACGAATCAGTTGCTACTGAAAGTAAAGCATCTACATTGACAGGTGAAGTTACTCTTTATAGACTTACATCTCACCCAGTTGTTGATCTTTCACAACCTGGTGAATACTATGTGTGTGATAAAGGTGATATTGACCCAAATATCTTAGATAAATCAGAAGGTTCTGAATTATATTTAATAACAGTTACTTGTGATTCTAGTAATATTGATTTAGATAAGTCAGAAATGGAAGTTGCTAACTTAGGAAATGATTCTATCGTAGCTGTTAAGAACGATAATGCTTGTAAAGTTATAAGTGTTACACCTTATGGAAATAACCCAATAGATTAATAGATAATCGGACCATCAAATCCTAAACGAACATTTTGACCATCAAAAACAATTGTCTCCTGTATTTCAGAAGGCTTAAATGTATTTTTATGATAAACTTTCATTGGTCTTCTAAAGTTATCTTCTGGTGTGTAGATATAGTTGAAACATTCACATCCACCACCAGTCCTTTTCCAAGATTTTGTTAGAAAGAAATTGTCTCCTATTAATTCTTTAATATGGAAGTAGATATAGTTTTCTTTTGAATATTCATTAATTGGCATCAACGATACCAAACCAATATCATTAATCTCAACAGAGTTTGCCCAATCTAAATATTTAAATATCTCTTCCTTTGTATCAATGTAACCTTTGATTAGGTTACATCTAAATTGTACTTGATGTGGGTGTGTTTGTAATCCACTTATTGCTTTAATTTCTTCTGATGTAGGAGTTTTACATTTGAATATCTCATCATTAATCTTATCGTCATAGTGGTGACGACTTAGTTGTATATAATCATATCTTTTAGCGATCGGGTCGTTAAATAACTTCTCCCATCTAAATCCATCAGTGTTCAGTGATAGTTCACAATCAGGTGCATATTCTATACCAACATTAGACATTTCTAAAAAGTTATCCCAATATAGTGTTGGTTCACCACCTGAGATAGCAATTTTTCTAATATCTATTCTATCTGATATATGTTGTAAAACTTCTCGATATTTCTTACCGTTCCATTTAGAAGCATCTGAGTGGTATGTACAAAAAGAACATTTAGCATTACAGAACTTAGTTCTAACGTAAAAATTTATATAAGGTTTATCAACAGGTGTTCCCTCATCATCACCAAATAAGGCACAATTATGAGTTCTTAACTTAATTTCTTTTCCGAATAATTCAATTGATTCTAACATCTAAAAATATTAACAAGATGATCTACTATAACCTCGACTACCTCCACCACAACCATCATCACCATAAGATGATGAAGATGAACTTGGTGGTGTTGGTTTTTTAATTTTTGGTTCAACATCATTATCGATACAAAACTTTATATAGACTGCTCTTTTTAAGTCTCCGGTGTTAATTAGATCCTCACAAGCATCATTAAACTTTGATTCTAGTTCACTACCAGAATATCTACCTTTATAAAAGGATAATAGTTTTGTTAAAAGTTGTACTTGTTGATCCATATTAAAATCTATATTTTAATTATATATTAAATTGGGATTTTATAATTTCAATTGATCTTTCCAGTCTCTCATCCCAATTACCACTAATTTCTATAAAATTACATTTATATTTTTCCAACTCTGTTTTAATAACTTCATAGTGTTCGATTCTTTCTTCAAGAAATTGTCTAGTACCATCCTGTACACCCTCACAATCAGGTTTTAATAAAATATATAAGTCATAGTTACCATTCTTATATAGTCTATCGAGTAATATGTTCTCTATTGATTTATAATCATCTGGGAAATACATTCTTGAGAATAGATATGTTGTGATATCCTCTGTATCACAGAATATTATTTTATTTGATGATTTTATTTGATGATTTTCAATCTCTTGTCTACCAACAGATATTGGTATGAAGTCTTCTATTCCTATCTTATTACCATTTCTTTCGAAAACGGTTCTACCATATTCTTCAACAAAATTTGTATTATAATGTTTAGCTAGATTCTTTGTTAGTGTTGATTTACCAACAGATTCCGGACCCATTATAACGACTCTTTTTACAAAAAAAGGTCTCATTTCGTTTGGTATAAATTCCCAACTATCAAATGGATTAGTTCTTACCTTTGTTCCTGATATAGGAAACTTTTTTCTTTCCTTATCAACTAGATAATGTTCTATGCCTAGATATTTAGCGAAATCATCACCATAGTTTTCTGATGTGAAAACACAATCTAACTTACTAACATTCTTATAAACAAAAGGCACCCAATATGAATAAAATTCATCAAGTGATTTACATTCGTGTTCATATTGAGGCATTTGACTATCATCAACAGAATGTATTATGATATTATCATTATTCTTGTAAATTTCTTGTAATGATTTTACTCTTAATTTACCTGGAATTGTTTGTGTTGGGTTATGACACACCAAAACATTAACAACTTCTGAATTTTCGATAGCGGTGTCGATTAGATAAAGATGTCCATTGTGCAATCCATAGAATTTTCCAAGTACAAGTGAATTTTTATATTTTTTCATATTTGATCAAGTTATCAAGTTCACTAAAATTATTATCCATTATTAAATAATAATCATATATTTTAGATGCTGTTTCTTTTTTTAGAATATTAGTTTTTATTTTTTTATTCCAATAATAATTTGATTTTATCTCAAAAACTATATTAGTGTTTTTTATTTTAAAGTCTATGAAATATGTTCTTTCCTTTCCATCAATATCAATGTATGATATTGGTGGTCCGTGTTCTATCAAGTGTATTTTATTACTGGACTCTAAGTATTTTATAAAATTTAATTCATATTTACTTTGATATTTTAAACCTTTATATTCTCCTCGGTCACCCATTTCCATAATCCGATTGATGCTAATATTAAAAATAAGAAATATACATAAGATGATATATTTAACCCATTCATAGAAAATAGTATTATTAATAATATATCATTTATAATCCAAAGTATCCAAGCTTCTATTTTCTTCTTAACTAATAAGAATGTAGCCATTATACTTAATGTGGCGACTGCTGAATCTAAGAAAGGCATATTACCTCCGTAATTATTAGTTATACTAAATATTAACATATAAACTAATAACATAACTGTTACTAAAGAACCCCTAACCTCGTTACTTAACCAACTTATTGGTAACTCTCCTTTTGGTTTTCTCCAATTTATCCAACCAAATATAGATTGTAATAGGAATACTCCTTGTAAAACTAAATCACTAAATAGATTATGTTGATAAAATATAATAGAATAAAAGGCAACTCCTATGATACCAGTTGGCCAACATAGTAAGTTACCTTTAACTGTTAAAATAACAGATAATAGTGTAAATAGTACAGCTATTATTTCTATAATATTCATTAAATTTTTAATTTAAGTGTAGCGAAGAAATTAAATGGTGGATTTACAAAGAAATGTCTATCTGTACCGACAGCATATCCATTAGTATAATATCTTTCATTTGTTAGATTATTCAATCTGATACTAAAAGAGTGTTGTTTATAAAATCTATAATCCACTTGAGCATTTAATACTACAAATTGTGGTGTTGTTAATGTATTCTCCATATCAATATATGACACTGAGTGATACTTAACATCGAAACCAACTCTTACTATATCTTTTGAATCTTTAACCATTACACCTTGGTTAATGATTAAATTTGGTGTGTATAAAGGATCAAACTCTCTACCACCATCTTTAATCTTATTATAAGAATATGATGATGTATTTGTTAATAACAAATTAATTTTACTTTTACTAAATAATGATAAAGACATATCCAATTCAACTCCGCTTCTAAATGAGTTCTCAACATTTGTCATTAATGGTAATCCATTAGAACCAAGAGCTCCTAATAGTGTTATTTCATTATTAAAGTCCATATAATATAGATTACCTTGTAACTTAAAGTTATTTAAGGTTATGTTAGTTCCCAATTCATAATCAACAACTGATTCTGGTGATACACTATTCCAAATAGTAGGATCATCTTCACCCATAAAAATATCATTACGAGTTGGTTCTCTGTGTGTTTGGCCAACTGAAGCATAGAAATTGAAGTGTTTACATTGTGTGAACATAATACCACCCTTCGGATTAAAGAATGTCCAATTAAGTGGTTTCATACTCATATTACCTTGGTATCTGAAATCAACATATCTAATTTGAGCATCTCCAAAGAGTGTGAATTTATTTAACAAATGATGAAACCTCGTTTTTTAATCCTTTATTATTATAGATTTCATCTGTATTTGGTAGTATGGTCATTGCATGTCTTCTTTCATACATATTACCACTTAGTCCAATATTTAATCTAAATTTATTTTTAGTTAAGTTGTAATTTGATGTTAATCCATAAAAGTTAGAACCTAGTTTGAAATTGAGAACATCATTTCCTCCACCAAGTGGTAATAAATCTAATCCCCATTCTCCATCTAATCTATTATAAAATGCTGTTGTTGTTAAATTTGAATTATTAAAGAAATGTTTGTGTTTTAAGATAACCATACTTTGTGTAAAGTCGTCTTTTTCTCTAGTAGTGTTATAGTTTGTTCTAGGATCATTCTCGATATCACTCTCAGCGACTGCGAACCAAGCCATTTGGTTAACCGAATGTCCACTAAACGCTGTTACTTTAACGAAATCTTTACTTCCGTAATATCCACCACTTAGAAAGAATGATTGTCCCTTACCACCTGAGTTATACTTATATCCATCACTAGCATATGTAGAATATCTCGTATAGAAAGCCATTTTATTCTTCATAAGACCTGTTGAATTCTCAGCACTTACTCGATAAGTATTAAATGACCCATATCCAATTTGAGCTTCGGATGATTTATCTAAACCGGTTGGTGATTCAAAGCTAATAGAACCTGCGTATGATGAAACTCCATTTGTTGATGTTCCAACTCCACGTTGTATCTGCATTGACTTTATAGAATTTGTAAAATCCGGATAATTTGAGAAATAAACACCCTGATCTTCTGGTTCATTTAATGGAACCCCATCTAATGTCATATTAATTCTTGTTTGGTCAATACCTCTTAATCTAAAAGAAGTATATCCCATGTTATGACCACCATCTGTTGATGATGTAACATTTGGTGTTGTGTTCAACAACATTGGTAACTCTTGTGTGTGATATATTCTATCAATATCACTTGATGTTATTGTTTTTTGTGTTACTGGTGTTTTACTACCGGCTCTAATACCTTGTATAGTAACTTCACTTAATTTCACAGTATCAATGCTTAGTGTGTCTTGTGAATAAACACTTGATGATATCATCATCAATAAAAATAGTAATCTTTTCATGTTTTAGTTAAATAATTGATTAATTGTTAATTCTCTGTTTTTTGATTTTAGGTAATCGAAGAAGTCTTCTAAATAGATGTGTTCTATTGCCTCGTATTCATACTCATTACCACTACCAATATTACCATATTTAATATTAGTTTTTTTTAATTCATTAAAGTCGTTTTGTAATTTTTCGGAAATACTACTAGTTGATTTGGATTTGAAAGTATTATCTCTTTCATCAAACTCAAAATCAAACATTATTAGATTTAGTCTATTGTGATAAACCTGTACACTCCTTTTTATAGCGGGTGTATCACTCATGAAGACTGGTCTCTCTGTTCTTAATTCTACTCCATAATATGGTAAGTGTATTGTAACATTCATTGGGCAAATATAGTAAAAAATGTTAATTAAACATCATCCTCATCAAAATCTTGCTCAAAACTTAACATTAGATTTGATTCATCATCTTTAACCAACATAAAAGTTTCAAATATACTAAAGGTTATCTTTTCTTTATCACCATTAATACAGTTAAGAAATCTTTTATTGAAAATTAAATTTGAACTTCTATCATTTTCAAGATTATCAACTTCTAAATCCCAAGCAGATTTTTCGGAAAAATTTACAATTCCATTATCTATGGAAATATTTATAATCCTTTCCGAATTAATACCTGATAATTTCTTAATATCAGTAAAATCATCTTTGGTTAGTGAGAATGACCACTTACTATTCTTAATATTTAAGTTTTTTTCCAACATTTCCTTATTTATCTCTCTGGTTTCATTATTATGTTCACCACCGACCCAATTTATTTTGAATCTACCACAAGCAATTTGGAAATAACGAACTAAGTAGATTGAATCATCATCACTTGATTCTTTGTAATTGAATTCTATACTAACTTTATTAACATCCTTGATTAAGGATAAATTTTTAACAAACTTCTTAACATTAGGTATTACCAAGTCTAATTGGTAATCCATGTCATCTTTAACATCGATTAAATCTTTTGTTGGTATTAGGAAGTTTTTAAAAGCTAGAAGTATTTGATTTCCAAGTATGGAATACATTAGGACATCATCTTTGTCAATCTTTAATCTAACACTATCATCAATAGAAGATAGGTCACTTAATTTAGAAACAAATGAGTTAAATGTATCACCGTTTATATTAAACTTAATTTTATTCGCCATTTTTAAAAATATTATTACTTATAAGTATATCATGAAACTCTTTTTTTGTTTAGTTATTTTAATATATATGATATGATAAAAAAATGGAACCAATTTATTAGAGAATTTATAGAAAATTCGGATGATATGATCGATATTAAGATGCAAGAGATACGAAATCTAATAGATGGTGTTTCTGATGGTCAAAATATAGTATATGAGTGGGAAAATAAAGAAGATCATCAATTGTTAGTGAATTTCACTAAAGATGATTTATCTATCAGATATGAATTTGATATTGACGACTTAATGGTAACTAAAATTGTTGGTGATACTGTTGATTTCTCCAATAGTGTTTCTTCTATAAGTGATGGTTTGGTGACTATCGAAAAAGATATTCACATGGTGTTAAGCATTTAATATTGGCTTAACATATTCATTTATTACCTTTTCAACTTCTTTCAGTTTCTTTCTTGTGGTTTTAACATCTAATTGTATTCTCCAACTTCTAACAAGTATATCATCATCATCTGGTATTTCTTCTATTATAATTTCAATATCCTCTTTAGACTCAATAACATCAAATAGTTTATCTGTGCCATTATTAGACGTTCTCATTGATTCCTCAGATAAAACCATTCTACCACCGATATTTGGTGTGTTTTCAGACCAACCACCATAGATTATCTCATAAGTTCCTTCTGGGTTTGATATAAACTCTTGACCCTTTACAAAGATGAGTGTTTTATTTTTTATTCCAAGTATATCTGTTTCTAGGTACCAGTCTTCTTTTAATATAAATTTAGGATGGTTCATTTTTATAAAATAGTTTTAATATATACTATATGGTTACAAAGTATGAAAGTTTTTTACTAGAGAAAGTTTAATTATCGACCTAAATAGTTCATTAGCTCAATCATATTCTTTATTGAATAAGAAAAACTTTCAAGATTTCTAACAGTATCTCTTAAAAATTCAATATAAGACTCTATCAATTCCATACATCTATCATTTTCTGCTAAGTGACCATCAATTAAAATACCTTTCTCACCAAGGTTAGTTTTTATACCAAATCCTGTAGCATAAAATATGAATTTATCTTGTCTTAACTTTTTAATCTTAGTAGATTCTCTACTTCTTTTGTTTAAGAAAAAATTTATTTGTTCATTTATTTGTTGTCTGTGAGTAAGAGCATTTGCTTGAGCGTCTAGTAAAGTTTTACCATTTGATGGGTTACTTAAATCCAAAGACAATACCTTAAATAGTGGTTCAATATTTTTATTCCATTCAACTCTTTTATCATTGAAAAATTCTTCCAATTTATCATTAGTTTCTTTTGCTTTATGAATTCTTCCTAATTCTTCTTCGTTGTATGGGTTCATTATTTCTTAAATATTTTTTTCATTTGGTATTCTCTATACAAATCTTTATCAGACATTTTAGACATAACATTATGTATCATATTTTTGACATTATCCTCTAAGTTTTTACTTAGATATTCTTCAAATATATCAGACCATTTATTTAATGTTTCTTCATTCTCAATAGTTATTGTTTCTTCATTTTCACTACTTGATACAACTATACATTTATTTCTATTATCTAATGTTATTGATAATTGATTATATGAGTTATACATTGACTTATTAATCGCTGAGTTTATCTCATGTTTAATTAACACAGTTATGTGATAATGTCTATATCCATATTTCATTTCTTTATAAACCGATATTCTCTCATCGTCTAAATTTTCATTAATAAAATTTAAAAATTTATTTATTTCGTCCATCCATAATCTTTCCTATTTTGAAATCTCTTATGATTTTAATTGTTGAGTTGTCAACATCTTTATATAAAGAATCGTCTTTGTTTACTATTTCAAGTATTGATCTTAATGATTCTGACATCTCATCTATATATTGTAATATTATACTTTTTCCTTCAATATTATTTTTTTTAACATGATCGGAAATTATTATAATATGTGATGCTAGATAATCTAGATACTCTGAGATTTCCTCTTCTGTTGACTCATTCATATCAAATTTTATCAAAAAATGGCTATTTTGTTTATATATATACTAAAAATAAAAGCATTATAATGAGTATAACAATAGAAAATCTTAAAAAAGTAGCAAAAGATAAAGGGTATAAGTGGTACACTGATAGACCTAATCTAATAGGAGTAAGAACAACACTAGATGTTCCGGATTCTTTTAATGATTTCTTTTGCATGGTTTATTCAATACCTGAAATGCCATCTAGCTTATCACTAAAACAAAAACAATCTTTTTTGAACAATTGGGGATTTGTTGGAGCAAATGCTAAGAAACTAACAGAAGATGGAGTTGCTGGTAAGAACACTGATTATGCAATTTCACAATATGAATTAAAGAAAGGTAAGGAAGAATTGAAAATCTACCCTAATACTACTAACCCTGGTGTTTATTGGTTAAACCACCCAATGAGTAAATTAGGAGCAGCTGTTTTGAAACCTGGTCAATGGGTTGATTGTTGGTCACTTGGTCATCACATAAAACCAGATCATAAAGCTTTAAGACAGACTGGTAAAATAACTGTTTATAGGGATAATAATAAGGATAATAATTATCAATTAAATGAAAGTAATACGGAAACTGGTTTGTTTGGTATAAACATTCATGGTTCTGGTAGAAATGCACCATCAAGACAAATTGGTAAATGGTCTGCTGGTTGTCAAGTTTTCTCTAATTGGGAACATAAAGAAGCTGTTATGTCTGTTTGTGAAAATTTCAAATCACATACTGGTAATAAATTTACATATACTTTGATTGATGAAAAGGATTTAGCTTAATAAGTTACTATCAAAAAGAAAACCACTCAATTTTGAGTGGTTTTTTTATTTATTCAAAGTTATCAAACTTTTTGATATCTTCTAAGTCTCTCATTTTATTATCATGTTCAGTATGTGATGATTCTGGTCCACCCATCAATTTATCTTCTGATTCTTCATTACCATTCATACTTGATAAAAAGTTAAATACGTGTTCGATATTCTCATTAGCGACTGATATGTGGTCTGATGCCCAATCATGTTCTGATAGTAGCGAATCTATCATTGATTCATCCATCTCTAACATCTCATCTACCATTTTCTTCATTGTATTTAGGTTGTTAAAGAACATATAGTTTTGTGTACCATTATTCTCTTTTAATGATTTAAGTGTTTTAGCTAAATTTAATCTTTTATATTTAGTAGCATCTCTTTTACCTAATTGAACACCTGGTTTTTTCTTATCTTTATCCTTTCCTCTCAATGCTTGTAATTCAGAATCGATTTCACCTTTGGTTATTTTCTCACCCTTTTTCTTTTTCATTGATTTTCTCAAAGATCCGGGTTTCTTGATAGCGTCTTTAATCCACTTATCACCTTTTTCTTCGTTAAACTGTTTAAATTTTTCTATCATAGTGGGTTTTTATTTTTTTATCTTATCATATAGTTTTTGAAAATGATCTCTTACCTTTCTTTTAGTAACACTTTCCGAGTCTAATATATCATTAATATCATTAATAAATTCTTCAATATTCAACTCATCAATTATTTCTTTTGTGAATTCTTTTGTGAATTGTCTTAATATTGTCCTAGAATCTATTTTAATATCCATATTTAAAAGTATAGAAGTTCTTAATTCTTTTAATCTAAATAATAAATTATTCTTAATTTGAGATGCTGTATTTTCATCTAAATCAGATATTCTTAATCTCTCGTTAAATTTTTTGAAGTTATAAATCATAATATTATACTTTTTCATCAAACAGATAAAGGTCATATACTGAATTACCTTTTACCCTCTTAATATTTTTTAATACATCTCCTGTTATTGAATCCAAAACCTTATAGACTCCTAATTGTGTTCCTTTATCTGTTAGAACTTTAACAGTATTACCTGGTTGACCAAGTGCTCCTAATACCGCAATGTATTTATTTCCATAAATGCTTTTAAGAAAAGACATTCTCAAACCAACCATATCTTTGATATTATTAATATAAGCGTTTTCCATAGGATTCGTTAAATCTACTTGACTTTCTGAATCTTTAACCTTTATAGTTGCGAATTTTCTTTCTTCATCACCAATAGTTACTTCTTCTCTATTTTGAATTTTATCTTGTTTAACAAGGTTTTGTTGATTTCTTCTAATTTCATTAAAATCAGCTTTAGCTATTATACCACCTCTCATTCCTTTATCATTCATATTATACCCATTAGGTGGTAATCTATAAAATGAACCTGTGAAAGTCATAGATAATACTCTATCACTTCTGAAAAGTCTCCAAATTTTATTAATATGTCTTTTTTGTGATACAGACCAACCATTTAAGTGCCACCCTCTAAGTAAAGTTTTACCTTTAGAAGATCTACCTAATACCATTGGGTATATAACCCTTTCGTGTCCTGCAAAGTGAGAATCCTTTTCTCCTTTATAATTAAGTAGGAATATCATTCCATATTTGATAGCTTTGATCATCAAATCATCAGAATATTTAACCGGTTCATTGATTGGGATATTTGCTATATCTCTAACATTCTTTAGTGAGAATCTAGGTATATACTCTTTATCCTCTATCAATTCATATTTTTCCTTGATAACAAATTCAACAGGCTTTGTATTATAATATGTTCTTACTTGTCTTAAATTCATGTCTTATATATTAAAATTAACCTTTAGCTAA
>Ga0208305_10001086_pt1 | contig 13045 bp, 19 predicted proteins | sample ColrivemetaGS741_FD_187605 | JGI IMG/M metagenome (GOLD analysis project Ga0208305, IMG submission 187605) | Estuarine microbial communities from the Columbia River estuary - Flood tide ETM metaG S.741 (SPAdes) (version 2) | ecosystem: Environmental > Aquatic > Marine > Intertidal zone >... | reverse complement strand
GAGCAAGATTTAACTGAGCTTTGAAATAGTTTATAAAACGGAATAACACCAGTATGTGATGCGTCACCATTTCTAATTGGGCTTCCAATTGAACGGATACTGCCTGCACCAATTCCAATGCCTGCTTTTTGACTTACATATTTTACAATAGCACTACTAGTAGCATTAATAGAGTCAAGACTATCATCGGTCTCAATAAGTACACAACTGCTGAATTGACGTTGCGGCGTGCGGAGTCCGGCCATGATAGGAGTAGGTAAACTAATATCAAAATTACTAATAGCGTCATAGTATTCCTTTACATATTTTAATCTTGTTTCTTTTGGATAATTGGCAAATAGTGTTGCGGCTATCATCATGTATGCAATCTGCGGTGTTTCGAATATTTCACCCGTAACACGATTTTGTACTAAGTACTTTCCACGAAACTGTTCCATGCCAACATATGTAATGTTTTCATCTCTGTCGTGTTTAATGTAACTGTCTAGTTGATCAATTTCTTCCTCGCTATAAACGGAGAAAAAACTTTTATCGTAATAACCCAATGAAACATTTTTAAGTGCTATATCTTTAAGATGAGGAGGCTCAAAAGATTGATAAACTATCTTTCGCAAATGATAGTTAATTAATCTGCCTGCTACCCATTGATAATTTGGAGTTTCTTCACTAATAAGATCAGCTGCCGCTTTAATTAGTGTTTCTTGAATATTTGCACTTTCAATTCCGTTATAGAATTGTAAATGACTTTTTAATTCTACTTGGCTTGCACTTACGCCTGTTACATCGTTGCATGCATAAAATACGACTTTATGCATTTTCTCTAGATCTAATTCTTCGCGAGATCCATCACGTTTTAATATTGTTATATCTTTGCTCATTTATCATCCAATTTCTTTCGTTTATAGTTAAAAACTATTTTACCAAGGTACTTACTTCAATTTCTGTAAGTACATTGAATTCATTCATTACTTCTTTTGTGTTTATAGTATCATAATTATAGTTTAAAATATACATATTGTCAACTAAAACTATTAACTTTATTTCACTATTTTCCACATTTTGTACATGTAATATTCTACAAGGAATATCACAATAATGTAGAGTGTATGCCATACACAAACCTACAACATTTTCATCGTAGTGATTTGTATTTAGCAAGTCCCAAGGATTAGGCCATGTAGTGTGATCATACGGATCAATAACTCTAGTACCCAAGGGCGTAGTTTTCCAAAAATCAATTACAACTCTTAGTTGTGCATTTCTATCTGAAACTTCTACTATTTCTTTTCTTAATTCGCGCCACCTACGAAGTCTAGGTTTCAGCGGTAATTGCCACGTGTCTTTCATTTAATTTACTTAAATGATTTTTGCACATATGTAAATGTATGTGCGTTTACTATATCTGTTGTTTTAAAATTAAGGATAAATTTATCTGTACTGTTATCAGTTAAACTAAATTCAACTGGAATTGCACCTGTACTAATATCAAACTCATCTTTAATAGAGCTTGTTGTTGGTACTCCTGATGCGTTATCAAGTAGCATAGTTAATGTGCCTCGTCTTGATGCTGAACTTGTACTTAGCGTGTATTCAATTATTACACTTTCTTTATTGTCGCATAAAAACTCTATACCTGTTGCTTGTGCTACTCCCGATGCGGAAGCAGTAAAGGAAATTTCTTGTGTTGGATTAGGAAACGCTTCTGCATGATAGCCAACTTCTTTATTATAATAAAGTACAAATACATCACTGTTTGTAGGAAGTCTTGCTGCTGGTGGTGTACCTGTATCAACCAGTCCATGAGTAAATGATGCTTTTGAATCAGTAAATGTGATATTACTAGCCGATATATCTATGTTATCAGTGTCTGGATTAATTTTTATGCTATATGAATAGTTGTCTAATGGCGCCATTAAATCCATATCAATTACATCACCATTTGCAGAAGTAAATTCTACTTTTGCTGTAGTATTTGTGCTTGCAGTAATATCGCATACACCTGTAATTGGTTCTTGTCCTATGAATAATCGTTGATGATCAGTAGCAAGACCTAACTCGCCCGGAAGTAAAATAGGGAGAGAAGATAGGACTCCTTTTCTTGCAGTGATTCTTGCTTGTTGTTGCCATGTTATTGTTTCCTTATGTTAATGTATTTATGATAAGCGATAGAATTTTTCTAACCTTTGAGCCCATTTCATTTCCCAATCTTTGAAATCTTCTGGGTCACTTTCAAACAGTTGCCATTCACAATCGCCACTACACATAAAGATAGCAATACGGCTAATATCAGTGCCATACATCTCGTTGTGTGCGTTTGCGTATGCGGCGCCTTGTAGGAAATAATCATCAATCCATTCACGCTTTTTAGGTTTATTTGTTTGTTTAAAGTCCATAATAGTTGCTTCGCCTTTGTATACACCAACTAAATCTGTTGTGCCTGCATACAATTCTTTTGCTACTAAGTTTACTTCTGTACCCCATATTTCATCAATATCATTTTCAATGTTATCCACAACCACTTGTGCCATTGCTTTAGCTTGTTGATGTACTATATTGTTTCCTGGGTTATATGTTTCGTATTCTCCTAATGCCCAATGTTCTAATATATTGTGCATAACTGTTCCACGATTTGCGGCAGTTGTTGTAATACGCTGTGCTTCTTCTGTACCAACACGCTTACGCCAATTTGCTAACGCTTGTCGCTTTTCTGCTGGTTGTGTAGCACTTAGGATTGTTGTTACACTTGGAACTGGATCGCCCCAAGGATTTTGATATAGACGCTTACCGTCTACACTAGTTCGTTTAAATTCTTGATATGGGTATTGATTTATAATTTTAGGCATACATAAAGTATACTATAATTAAGACAGGATGTCAACGACTTTTGGTAAAATATAGTTATTAAATGCCCATTTATTTCCTTTAGGGCTCCAATGATCGTCGTCCATTGAAACAATTAAATCATGTTTCATTAATAACTCATTTTTAAGTATGCCATGTGCTGTCATTGGGTCAACTTTTTTGTCTTGTATAATTTTATCAAGTTCATTAGGTTTATTAGAGTCGTGTAGGAATAGTTGTTCGGAAATATGTTTTTCAACGCCAAAGTGGTTGGTCATTTCCCATGTTGCGCCTCCCATGTCTTGCCCTTTGATATCGTTTGGGTTGAACATTAAAGATAACTTTATTATATGTTTAAAGTTATAAAGTTTATTAATGTTATCAAACCATAATTGATTATATCTTAGATAGTCTTCTGAAGTTTGCTTAACTACTAATGCAGTGTTTAGTTGAGGTATTATACTAGCCGGAATAGGTGCTGTGCCTAAGGCCCAATTGGTTTTATCCTGTCCACTTTTCCAAAAATGATTATAGTGGCTTTTTCGTATATAATGGGGGTTACTAGTTGGTGCTTCTACAAAAGTTCCATCTCCGTTACCTGCTTGCATTATTACTCTATGATTAAATGTATCGCTAGTTATTATAACATCAACATCATTTATTTTTGCATCCAGTAATGCTAGCCGATAGTAGTCGTATCCTCTACCGCCAAGTGAGTAATTATAATATTTGTGTTGTCGGAAGTGCTGTGATAATAGCCAAGTCCAAGAGTTTTCTTCTTGTTCATATTGGTCATAGGCCATATAGCTATCACCTATAAATGCAATTTTCATATTAAATTTCTATTTCTGTTAGTCCAAATTCTCTGTCTAAATATTTGTATTCTACTTTCACTGGGTCCCAAATCTTTATGTGTTCTAATACTTCATTTGGGTCAAATGGTCCACATGTGTATACATCTAGTTGTATTAGTGCTGGGTCAACATCATTCCATACATGACAAGCAAAGTGTGATGTTTCAATAATAACAACACAAGTTGGTCCGTTGTTACCGGGCATATAATCTATGTTTGCTGAGATAGGACCTTCTAGTATTTTCATACCAATTTTGTCCACGAGTTCAATCATCCACGCTTTGAGTTCATCTTCTAATGGTGGCTTGTTTGCTTCAATTCTTAGGATGATATGCTTGTGTACTGGCGAAAGCATACTACTACCAATACACGTACCATTTAAACGTTCTATTAGTAGACGAATTTGTTAATCTTTCAATTTTATATCCTAAGTCTGCAAAGTGTTTTATTACTTGTGCCATTTGATTTTGAATAGCACGGTCGGTTGCTGATCCTTGCCATACTGTGTAATATTCTACACTAGTTGGATTTGGAAGTGCGTATACACCTGCGACAAATCCAAGTGAAGCATTTGCTGTTCCGGCACCAATCTCATATTCCCATGTTGCGCCTGCACTATCTTCAATTGTTAATACTAAGTAACCTGCGTCCTTAGATGCTGTTACACCTGGAACACTTGCATCATTTATATCAGATATAATTGCGTTAAGAGAAGTTCCTGATGTACCAAGTGTTATAGTAGAGCTGTCAATGATAAGTGTGTCACCTACGTTAACTGTGGGGGTGTTAACTGTACCAATTCTTTGTATACTTGGTGTTGAAACTGTCATTGTAGTACTATCATCAACTGACGCTTCGAATTTTCCTAAGCCGCTTTGGGTAATAATAGCTTCCATGATAGCCTGTGTTTCTCTATACACAATCATATCCTGTGATGCTTTTGATCTTGCCTGGGCTGCGTTTAATCCTACACTCATTTGCTTAACTCTTTATCTACTTGTTTCTTAGCCATTGCTTTGACTTTTTTCTTATTTTTTTCTGGGTCAACTTTATTTAAATTGCTAGCACCCATACTTGCAGTATTAAAATACACTATACCATCTTTAATATTATTAACAATAGGTATGTTGTCTAATTCATCAAACAGTGACTGGTCATCAACATCTACACCCATTGCTACTAGTTCTCCAACTAGTGCGTCAAGTGGAATGCTTTCAACTCCTTCGCTACTTAATATAGACAGTAGATCAATTACTTTTGAATCTACTACTGATATTTCAAAAAGATCAGTGTATCTCATAGTATTACTTCTTTAATACCGCGAATGCTTGTTTTAAAATTTCTTTGTTAACTTTACCGTCAGCCTGTGCTTCTTTTACCATACTTAGTGCTTGGAGATATGCATCTTCTTTCATTTCTCTTCCACCATCGTCTGTTTCTGCACTTGCAGCATCGGCACCTTCAAAGTCGTCCATTTCTGGTGCTACTTCAATGTCGCCTTCAATATCATCAAGTCCTGCATCCATGTCCATGCTTGTATCATCCATGCCCATGTCTGTTTCTGGTGCTTGACCTTGAGCTACTAAAACTGCATCTGCCACTTGTGCGTTTGCTGTTTTTACTGCTTCGAGAGCCGCGCCAATAGCCGCTTCTGCTGATGTGTTAAACGCATCTGCTTCTGCTGTACCGACTTCTTCTTTCATTGCATTTGTAATACTCATTAACTCTTCTACTTGCATACTAGCTAAATTTTCAGCCATTTTCTGTAGATCGTCTGCCATATTTTTTGCTGCTAAAAGGACTTCTGCTTGGTCTAGTTCATTTTCCATTATTGGATTGTTTTCCATAGCTGTGTTTATACCTTCCAGAATTAGCAATAACTTCTGATATTGCTTATTGTTTACTTCTACACCACTTTCACGTAGTGCTTTAATTTTTGTTTCAGTAACTGTTTTTACTTTAGTTAATTTGGCATTGCCAGCACCAAAGTTAAAACTTGTACCAAATACTTCTTTAAGTGTTGAATCTAATTTGTTTAGATTCTTTACGTTTAATTGTTTTAATTCCATGTTATTACCCCACTAGAGTTTTTGTTATATATTGTATTTATGCTCAAAGGGCACTTTTGATCTGTTTTTTGATTTCTTTCATCTTATAAACAGCTGCACCTTGTTTTGCCATTGCAATATCATGTTTACTGCTCTCTACAATGGTTTTGCACTTCATTTTATACGTTGCTGCTTCTTGCAACGAACTTGCGTATCTGTTATCTAACTCTAATAGTCTATTTACTTTGCTATCATTGTCAAATAGTAAACCTTTTACAATACCCATTGCTGTTTCAAACAATGCTAATTCACTGTGAATAATTTCATCACCTTCTTTGATATTATAAAATGTTTTCTTAATTCCTGGAACAATGGTTGTTTTTTCCATTGTAATCTCATAATTGTTTATTGTAACACTATCACCTTTTTTATCTATTGCTGATAATTCAATATCATGCTCTGATTCTTTTACTATATCTTTGGTAACTTTTGTAGTAGCTTCGTCTAATTTTTGTAAAATACTTAGCATACCTGCTGCGTTTTTACTAACACCTGCTAATTTATTAATACTTGCTTGTGTGTTTTCGTCTGTTGCTGCACTACTAGGTGTAGCTGATGTTTCATTTAGTTTAGCAATGATATCCATCATTCCTTTTACTTCTTCTGTTGGCATTATAGGCTCCCTCTCATACGTTCATAATATACTTTATTATTCTCCACTATCTTTTTAACAATATTTTTGTTAACTAGGCTTTGAATTAGGTAAACTTCACGTTCTGACAAATCGTCTTTGCATGTACGTTCTAATAAGTTTTCGTACATTGCACACTCGTGAAGTGAAATAAATGTTGGGATTCCGCCTGGGGTTTCAATGCTTTTCATTTATTTCCCCATTGCCAATTGTTTTAGGCGTTCAATTTCTTGTGCGTTTATATTTGCTTGGCCCTGACCTTGAGCCGCTAAATCTTCAATTTCCTGTCTGTGTATATCATCTGGATCTGCACTGGTGACTCTTGATGCGCCTTGTCCTGTTGGTTGTTTATTACCGCCAGCTACTGTTCTAGGTGTTACATTTGCATCTCTGGCTTGATCTTGTGCTGTATTATTATAGCGTCTTTGTTCAACACCAGATCCTTGAGATCTAATTGTTGCTCTGCTAGGCTGAGCCGTTGATTGTGTTCCGTATGCTTCGTCTAATGATTTCCATTCATCATATGACAAATAAATGTCAGTGTCCGGATCGTAATACTTGCCTTCTTTTGGATCATAGTAAACTACTTTTCCTGATTTTGTAGGAAATGGGCCTTCTAATCCATCACGTTCTTGGTATTTTTCTCTGTTAATGCTAGGCAATTCCGACCAACCTTCACTTACTGCACTTAGGTCTATAATGCTTGAAAATGCATCATTGTCATCTGCTTTTATTGAATTAATAAGTTTTAATGTTTCTGAAAAGGATAAATTTCTTAATTGTTCTGATACCTGATCTTTTGTAAGTTCCATTCCGAACTTAGCATTTGCAAAGTCTATTACTGTATCAATTGTACTATTGTTTATTAGATCCATTATATTATCCTCTCGCTTTATTTAGTCTTGCTGCAATACGACTAGCTGGATTTAATCGTTTTGTTCTTTGTGCTTTTTTCATCATTCTAGCACCTTTGGCTGCTCTGGTTCTTCTTAATACAAATCTCTTTTTGAGATTTATTGGAGCTGCACATTGTGATGGATGTGCAACTGGTCTACCTTTTCGTGGACCAACTGTGCAACGAAATGCTCTAGTAACCTTCCCGGCTCTTGCTCTAAATATTACTTTAGCTTCAGAAACGATAGTGTTATATGATTCGTTTAGTAACATATATTATCCGCCTACTAACGGTGTAACTGTTTGTAAATTTAACAACAATAGTACTACTGTGGATAACAATCCTGCAATTACTGTTGCTGCTGCTCCAATGACTAACTTATTGCTAGACAGTGATGCGGCTGTTTGTTTTTCTGATACCTTAGCCATGGCATCCGTTAACGAGTCCACTTTAGCCTCGAGTCTGTTTAATTTTTCTTCTAACACGCGATATCTCTCTGCACATAAATCTACATGTGCTTCTAGGTTCTCACGCTCAAGTCTTGACTGGTTCATTGCCATATTTTGTTCTCACAATCTTTAGCAGCGTCTTATAGAGCTGATTTAATTTAAGTACATCCTTGCACCTATTATTTATATATGTATTTATATGTTTTCTTGATATTTAAAGTACGTGTTTTTGTTCACGGTCAGTGTATCAACGCTTTCAGGATTAATTAATGCAGTTTCATCTAATGTTACATGAACTGGCATTGTGTTAAAATCCTCTTCTAACATATAAGTATCATTACTTTCCTTTACCCAAGCATCTGCTGTTTCACTAGCAAATTTAAGAATCCAAACATCATGTAATCCAGTAAAACTACTACCAAATTCATGATCAGATACATCTTCTGCATCTAATTTAGCAACACTGCTTAACACAGGTTGAGATCTTAAACTTATACTTTGAATAAAAGTATTTAAATTTTGGGCTTGGAAAAATCCTTTAGCGTCTGCTTTGGGACTGACTACACCCGAGTCTGTTATATCTATCAGTGTATACACTGTATAAAAATCTGTTGAGCCTGTTAACACCTCTACTGGTCTACTTGTGCCCATTTATTACATACCTGTCATTTTACCAGCAGCATAACCGGCAGCAAATGCACCTGCAGCACGGGCCACTTTCTGACCAACAGTTTTCTTTTCTTTCTGGTTTAAATTTAAATTATTTTCATCTGAAAACTTTTTAAACAGTGGTGTTAAATCACTGCGTCTAGCATTTAGTCTATAATATTTGTTTAGTTGTGTAGAAGCTAACTGTTGTTGTTGGGTAGTTAAATTAGTCCAATCTCCTATTAGTCTTCTTGCAGCTCTTAATTTTGGATCTTGTATAGCTAAGTTCTTTTCTAGTTTATAAAAGAATGCTTTTGCTTGTCCAGGATTTGCTTGTCCAGTTTCAACTTTCTTTAAAAATTGCTTAATTTGTGTATCACTAAATTGTACTTTAGCAAGTAATAACTTATCTGCTTCAGAGTCAGCTAACCCGCCTGGCTTGTTTAATGTAAACATTGTTTGGTAAATATCAGTTCCACTAGGACTAGGCTTATTAAATCCACCGTACATTCCTGTTCTACGTGCATATTGTTTAGCCACTGGTGCGTATTTGTAATCATTTGACATAGCGTAAAGACTTAGTAGTCCTACAAACAAATGATCTGTTAATCCTCTAGCACCTTCTGAACTTATTTGTTGTCTTGTTTTAAACATACGAGCTTCGCCCAATGACTGGATAAATGACAATTCTTTATTATCAGGTGTCATTTCATGTCCACCCTCCATGTCTGCGTATTGTTGTAATGTATATTTTTGTTCACTCATTTTTTATTCTCTTTTGCTATCATATCACAAGTTTCACTTGCATATGTTTTAAAGTAACGTGGAGCAAATGCATGTAAAAATACTGCACCTGCAGCAAGTTTCAGTCTCCATGCAATACTAATTGCATGTTTAAAATGTTGCCAGCGTGTCATATTCGCTTCTTCTAAATGCAACTTACATTGCTTACTTAACATTTAGTTATTCCTTGCCATATTTGCAGCCGTAAAGCCTGCTCTGTTTACTAGTTTAACATCTTTGTCTACTACATATCCTTCACCGCCTCGTTGGCCGCCTGTATATGCTTCTACATCAGCATCTTGTGAATCTAATGCAGTAATAATCATATTCTTAACTTTCATTGCTCCTCTAATAAAATTAAAGGTTGCATTAAAGCCTTCTAAATTAGCATTTATATATTCACCAAGTCTTTGCTTTTTAGGTGCTGATAGTTTACTACCGTCTACCCATCTCATAAAGTCTGCGCCTAGTTTATCTAAGCCGCCTGTTTTAACTGATGCATTAATATATGTGTAAAGTATATTACCAAAGTCTGCCATTTTTAATTCTGGTGGTACATTAAATAATTTGTCAATTGCACCTGCATGTTTTCCTACAAATGCATCTAATTCGTCTATTGCTGGAATATCTACACCTGGTGATTTTTGTACCATAACCGGTGGCATAATAAATGTTGGACCGCCTTGGAAACTTGACATGTCAACACTACTCTTTTCGCCGTCTAGTCCAATTGCCATATGTACAACAACGCCTACATCACTGTCTGCAATTTTTTTACCAACATCACTGTCTAGTTTTACTTGATATGTTGTAGTGTTAGGTTTAAATATAAACTTGTTATCTTTTACTTCTGGTTTTGTAAACCAAAGTAAATCTCCGTGTACATATCCTCTAAAATCTGCTGGTACTGTTGCTTCTACTTTAGGCCAAATCTCTTTCATCTTGCCTGCAAACGCTCCATAATCTTGTGGGTTTTTAGCATAACCTGGACGGTTTTTTAGCATAGCTTCTAAATCATCTGCACTAGTAACTTTACCATCATATCCTTTAGCAGTAAATCCACTCTTATCTGTTAATATAAACTCGCCGTTTTCATTACGACCAAATATAACTGCTGGTGAGCCGTCCCATTTAACAGAAACAGTATTAGGTTGTTGTTCTACTTGATGTAATGTAGCAATGGCTTTTTTTGCTCCAGCACTACCGTCCCATAAGATGAGATCTTCTAAATGCTGAATTCTTGCACCTTCTTGTAGGTCTTGTGCAGTTGGAGTATATAAACCCTTGCCCTTTAGTCTAATATTTCTTAGGTTTCGAGGTTTACGCTTGTGTGTTCCGACAATATCATTTACATTCATTTTGGACCCCTAATCTTTTTAACACCTCTGTTAAAACGTTCTGGGTCCCTATTTTTGATACTTAACATGATACGCTTGGTTAAATCCTGAGCCGTATCGCTATCGTAGTTAGAATCAATCATCTCTAAAATATTAATAATGCTACTGATTGCATTGTTTCCTTTGCTTTCAAGTAGAGCTGTTTTGTCTTTTTTGGGTGCTAAAGAGTTAATTTCCTCTAATAAGCTACGAGTACGTTTTTTCATGTCTATGTCTCCAGTAATAGTTACCTTATATAGTATTTATCTATCTTATTAACTATTGCTACGTTTTAGCATACTACGTAACTTGTCATGCCCTTGTATAGTATTTTCTACTACACTATTTTCTGCAATATTCTTTTCTTGATGTGATACTTTGTTTTGTGATTTTATCTTATCAAATATAGCACTAGGTTGATTCATTGTAGATCCTGCGTCATCATCATCTAAATCTTTAATACGCAAACCACCAATGTCAAATGCTAGATCAACTTTTTGTCCAACACCACTACTACTTCGTGTTTTCATAAATTGTACTTGATATCTGCCTCGTTCACGCATTGCTTGGCTTGTAAAGATACCAATAACATTATCTGCTGTCTGAATCTTACTTAAACCACCTGAGATATGACTGTGATCAAACTCTACTTCTTCTACTGCTGCCCTGTTTAACTGCGATGCAGTTGCAAACAATATATCATGTTCTACTGCAAAATTACGCATTTCTTCAGATACAAATTTATCCTTAATAAACAAATCACTAGGACTTACTTTGCTCTGTGCTGGCATCATTAAGTCTAAGTAGTCAATTAGCACTGCATCAATTTTTAAATCATTTTTAGTTTCATATTCACGCATATAACTAGTAATTGCATTAATTGTAATACCATTTGGTAATTGTACAATTTGTAGTTTACCTGCTTTTTTACCTTGCATACGCACTTTTAAGTCTACATCATCTACATTCTTAAATACTTCTTTTGTATTCATGCCAGTGATCATACTATCTAATCGCATACTAGATAATTCTTCACTAAGCTCTAAACTTATGTAAACAACATTTAATCCTGCAATACTCCAGTTTAGTGCTAAATTCTGTAAGAACAAACTTTTACCACCACCTGATGCTGCTGCAAATATATTTAATTCGCCTCTGTTAAATCCGCCATATAGTTTTTGATCTATATCTCTCCAACCTGTGCTTTGTCCACCACGAGCATTTCTTACACGCTCAATGCGTTCTGCTGGTGATTCCCAATAATCAGTACCCATGTGTTTTGCAAGCCCAATGCTTACTGCTTCTTTAATTTTTCTTTCTACTGGTCCGTATTCACCTTTTTCAAGTAAATCTGCACTCTCAAGTATTGCTGATTCAAGTGCTTTGTGTTTACAAAAAGTTTCAAACTCGTCAATAAACCATTTTTGATGTCTATCATCTACATCTTTTAATTCTTGTAGTTCAAGTCCTGTTGTTGCTAGTATTTGATCTCGAGTAGGTAACGCACTATAGTTCATAGCATGTTCTTGTATAAACTCTACACCTTTTCTTAGTTCTCTATCAAAGTATAATGGATCAATAATTCCATTAACTCTAGAAAACAAGTCCTTGTCTTGTGCTAAAAATTCTACAAACAATCTTTGTAAGTCTATGTTATATTCTTTTACTTGTTCATTCATTTGCAATACTTTCTCATTATTAATTCAATTTTTGTTTTGTTACTTTCAACACTATTAAGTATACTACTTATTGTATACAATCTTCCGTGTTTTGTCAAGCTATCTGAGGCATCTTTGCAATCTTTCCATTCAGGAAATGCTACACTCCAACCATGCTTAATAGCTGCCTTGCACATTAGTTTACCTGCCTCATCTGCATCTGGTAATATTACAATTTGCTTTTGTAAACTGTGCAATATATCTGCTTGTTCGTCATTTATGTTATTACTACCTATTGCACAACCATCTGTAACAATAGCATCTAGTTGTCCTTCAGTTACAATAACAATTTCTTTATCTGCTGTTTGCCTATCTAAACCATATACAAAATCTTTTTTAGGTTGCTGATTATAATACTTTGGCATTCCTTCAGGAATATTATTGCCTGCCCATCTTGCAGTATAACCTACTACTTTGCCTTTGTATGTAAATGGCAATATAAATCTTTTACTGACTCTGCCGTGTTGTTTGCTTGGACTCCACATAAACCTATCATCTGTAATATCAAATCCACGATCAGTTAAGTACATTACTGCATTTGTCCAATCTTCATTTGGTTCTGTAAATTCCATAAAAGGTTTAGCATCTTCTGGTAGTTCTTTTAAGTCCCAATCAATAACTAGGTTTTTACGCTTTTCAGTTTTTATTAATAGTGTTGCTACATCTTGTTCTCGCAATAGCTCAAGTTGTATGCGTTGTATATCTGCCTCATCTGCACCTAGTGTTGTTAACAGTTGTTTTA
>Ga0208305_10001082_pt1 | contig 13069 bp, 16 predicted proteins | sample ColrivemetaGS741_FD_187605 | JGI IMG/M metagenome (GOLD analysis project Ga0208305, IMG submission 187605) | Estuarine microbial communities from the Columbia River estuary - Flood tide ETM metaG S.741 (SPAdes) (version 2) | ecosystem: Environmental > Aquatic > Marine > Intertidal zone >... | reverse complement strand
GCGTGCTTGCGTGCGCCCTTCAGACGGTTTCGCAGTGCGTTTTCAGCAATGCCAAGCTGCTTTGCAATAGCCCTGCCTGACATACCTGCGAGGTGTAACTCCCACGCTTCTCTTTGCTTGGGGGTCATTGGCACAATCTTTCGTGTGTTTCGTTGTTGATCACAATATCAGTGAGGAGCTTGCGGTCGTGCTCAATGAGCCATTCCGCTGTCTTCAGGCTGTCAAAGTATAGTGGCGAGGCAATGTCGCAATAGCTATTCGTTCCGACCTTCACGCACCCAGCGAGAGGCACGATCAGCAAGGCCGCTGTCATCCAGAATTTCAATCTCATCTTCGATCTCCTTGGCAGCACGCATTGCATCAATGCGCTTTTCAGCCTGATCTGCCTGCATCTTGAGCAGGGCTTTGCTTACAGCGTCATGCCGTAGCTTCAAGAGCGCAGCGATAAAGACCGCTACGCCAATGGCGTATATTTTCAAGCGCGCCAGAGAGAACATCAGGTTGCCTCTCCCCATGCAACGCACTTAGCGTCCTGCACAATCATATTCGGGTAATTCTCTTCGATCATCAGCCAGCCAAATGGAATGCCGCTCATGCACTCATCCAGCGTCCTTGTCGCTGGCCCAGCCACACCGATACAGTGGCCATCAAGAGAGCAAGCAAGCAGGATCGCAGTGAACATCGGTTTACCTCCAGCCAGAAGCCCAAGCCTTGAGCCGCTCTCTCAGGATATACATTGCCAGCAGTGCTATCACAACGCAGCCCGTCATGGCAATGATCTGGGCAGTTCCGTTGAGCGCCTGAAACGCCGCTACAGCGCCGCCTACCGCCGATGCACCCTGCACTACGCTGGCCTGCACGGTCTTGCTTTGAGCGGCGCTTGTGCGGTCCTGTGAGGCAACGAGTGGGCGAACCTCTTTCTTGCCGCCCTTTGACATCCAGTTGCGCACGTTAAAACAAGGGCAGGCCTTGGAGGAATATTCGTTGTGGCCGCTGATCTTGAAGATTGATGGGTGATCTTTTTGCAGATCGGCAATTAGCTTTCGCAGTGCAGCATCCTGCTCTTCGGTAAAGTTGTCCTCAAACATATCTGAGGCCGAGCCGCCGTGACCGCCAAACAAAGCGATGCCGATTGTACCTGCGTTGTGACCCTTAACGTGAGCGCCAGTGCGCTCCAATGGGCGACCAGAAACAACAGTGCCATCACGGTCAATCAAGTAGTGATAGCCAATGTCAGACCAGCCCTTTGAGGTATGCCAGTTGCGAACCTCGTTTGTCTTTACTTGAGCGCTTGTGCCAACCCACCAATCGGGTCGTGTAGCCGTGCAGTGAACAATAATTTCATTGAGTGGTCTCATAACCATCCCCTATTTCGAAAACGCATCACTGAGCAGGACTATTTCAAGGCGTTGCACCTGAAGCTGGAGCTCGTTTGTCGTTTTGATATTCCACGAAAGCAGAGCAACAATAACGCTGACGAGCGCTGCGGTGATCACCTTGTTGTCCATCTCATCCCCCAGAGCGTAGCTTATAGAATATAAGACCGACCGCAGCCGTGGCGATGATCCAGAAGAGCCGCTCTGCAAAACGCAGGGCTTGGCCGTTGTTGCCGACACGGTTCTCGACGAGCGTGAGGCGGCGACCGTGGGCGGTCTGCTCAGCATCCAGAGTATCCATCCGCTTAAATAGCGTGATCATGCGCTCTTCCATGCGGGCCAGAGCGACGATAGCTTTACCAACTTCGTCCAGCTTGTTCTCAATGCGCTCAAGGCGGTGGTCATCTGACATCAGTACGATCCCTCCCATACCCGCAGGGCGGAGAACTCGTTGGACATCATCTTGCGCTTGATGACATCTTTCATGGCTTCGGTGTCTTCCCAACCGACGCCAGCCTCTTTTAGCCAGATGCCAAGCAGGCCAAGGTCTACGTTGCCGACGTGCTTGTAGTCGGATGCAAAGCTGTTCTGCGTGACTTCACGGGCGTGCTTCGCGTCGCTGAGCATGTGGGATGCGTCAAACGTCTTCTTGATGATCAGCTTGTCGTCGTCGAAGCTGACTTTCTCGGAGAGTTTAGTTGAGTGAGCGGCTTTTTGCATTGCGAGACTTCCGTGGCTTTTTAGGGGCTTCAGTTGGCTTGGGAGGCTCTACAACCTCGCGCAAAACGGTGATGCTGTCGGGTCGGAATGACTTGATCTTGGCGATCTCAGCGTCCGACAGGATAACAGTTTCGCCCTTTTCAATGCGGCCCTTGCTGCACTTGATCTTGATGCGATTGACGATGACTTCTTTCATGGGGAACTCCGCGAGATGAGGTAGAGGGGGCCGTGAAGCCCCCTCTGTCGTCATTATGACGTTGTGTTGTCGAAGATGCCGCCGTTGGCCGCTTCGTTCTTCGCGCAGAGTGTGAGCTCTGTAACAACTTGGCGAGTTGTGTTGTCGCCAGTTTTCGCGAGTGCCACGTTCTTCGTTGGACGAAGAACCGCAACTTCCCACATGTTGTCCTGCATAATAAAGACGTCACGTGAGCGGTTCTCGCGACTTGGCATGAACTCTACACTCCCCCATGGGGTCACATAAACTGCCAAGGACTTGATGACACGCTCGTCGCCAGCTTGAACGGCTGAACGCTGGTTGTTGTTACCAGTAAAGCCGAGAGCTTTGTTCATCTGGAACGCTGAGAGGTAAACCGTGTCTGGCTTGCCGCCTTCTTCCCAGATTGACTGCATAACAGTGTCGAACTTTGTCTGGTCGAACGCTGTGAGAGCAGTTGTCTCGTCTGTGCGGGCGTCTGTGCCGTCGCCTGTTGGGTCTGCACCTTCGTTGGCGCCGAACACTGTGTTCGATGTCAGCCATGCAGGCGCACCAGCAAGTTCACGAGCGGTTGAAGAGTTGCCAGCAACGCGAGCGTTGTTGTCGAAGAGCGCTTTTTCGATGTCGAGCTTCTGCTCTTTTGCGATCTTCAGGGTCTGGTATGCAACCTCTTTTGCGCGGCCAGCTTTATCCAAGCCTTCGTCTGTGTCTGGAACGACAACAGCGTTTTTGAAGATTTGTGTGTAGTTGCCGAGACGGGTTGTCGCGCCGCGAGCTTCGCCAGCAGTTGCGTCGCCTTCAATGTGCGCGTTTGCAGCAGAAGCGCGGAGGCTGTCTGTCTGCCACTCGACGAGAGTGTTGCGAGCTGAAGTTTTTGAAGACTTCGAGTAGAAGGGCGTTTCTTCTGGGGAGATGTTGTAGATAACATCTTTCAGGTCTTCGCGGATGCCGACGGCATCATACGAGTCGAATGTGTTTGTTGGCTGTGCCATTTGTGTAGTCCTTTCAAAGACTTAGGAGTTGAGGATCAGACCCAATGCGTCATTGATTGAGCCTGTTTTCTGCAAGCGCGATTGCGCCTTCTTGCGAGTTGCAGCTTGGCCGTCTGGTGTTTTCTTTGCACCAGCTCGCACGACAGGACGGGCCTTCTCGCCCTTCTGCTGTGCATCTTTGCGCTTAGCCACGAGTGCTCGATACTTCCGTGCGTCGTTCAACGCTCGGACATAACGTGCATCTGAGACCTGTGCCATCTCCTCGGCTGTAAAGCCGTAATCCATGCCGACTTGCATCAAGTCGCCCTTCAACTTCTCACCCTTCTCAGGATCAGCAATCTCGGGGATGTGCTGCCGCAAAATTTCAGCTTGCTCTTGCAGATACGACTGATGCGCCTGCTGTTGCTGCTGAACTGTTTGCTTCTGCACTTGCTGCATTTGATAGAGATTTTGGTCGTATGTAGCCTTTGCCTCGTCGTAGGCGAGTTTCGATTCCATATAGCCTATGGGATCGGACTCGAATAGCTCCCGTGACGGTGGGGTTGGGGCTTGCAAACCACCTTGCTGCGCTTGCTGATACAACTGCACCAGTTGCTGTTGCTGCTGTGCTAAAGCGGCATTCGCCTGCTCGATTTGCTTACGCGCCTCGGCAGCCTCTTGGAACCGCTTGTTGATTGCCGCTTGACCCGCAGCAGATTGCTTCAACTGATCCAGTGTCCACATCTCTTCTTTGCCGTCTACTTTGACGGGGATGAGATTGGTGTCTTCAGCCTCTGCCTCTACTAGGTCTTCGTCGTCAATTTGGTCATCATCGTAGTCTTCGTCGGATGCCTCAACGTCATCGTCGCTCTCGGCTACAGCTTCAAGCTCTTCACCCTGATCGTCATCAGACGGCTCAGTGATTGAGTCTACAGCTTCGCTCAGATTATCACCCTGCGCCTCGGGGGCTTCGGATGTCGATAGCAGGCTCTCGGCCGCTTGTTCTAGGGTAGTCGCTTCCACGGTGCTACTTCCTTTGCTTGCGATCTAAAAATGCCTCTGCCGTCATAGCGGCGTCGAGTTTCATTTCGATCTGGTTTAGCGCACGGATTATTCCATGCGCCTCTTCACGGACGGCAACGTCTGCCGCACCACTGCTTGCGAAGAGCCTCATTTGCTCATCGCGAACATCCTGCACGAATGCCGAAAAGGCGCTGTCGGCTTTTAACCGACGCGCCTCATCTGCCTTTATGCGTATCTCTGTCGTCACTGCTGCATATTCCCTTGTGCTATGCCGCTAACTACGCGCAACTTGTCTTGCTCGGCCTGAACCTTAGCCACATCTACGGCTGCGCCATACTGGCCGTAAATCTTGGCGGCATCGACGAGCAAATCTTGCGCCATCCTATCACGCTTCAGGTCGTCTTCGGAAGCCGCTTTCTGTGCGTCAAGTTGCAATTTTGCCATATCCGTCTGCATTTTTGTCTGCGCCTTCATTTGCTCTGCCTGCAAGAAAGCTGCATTCGGATCAGGCGCTTGGCCCTGAGCCGCCTGCGCCTGCTGCTGCATTTGCAACATCTGGGCCTCAATCTCTGGCGTGATCGGCGCGAAGTAGCGGTCTGCGTTGCGGACACCAGACGCCGCAAGCAAGTCTGCCAGCGTGTTGCGGATGTTCGTCAGAGACACGAGACCGTTCATCGGGCCGTAGTTCTGATAGACCATCGTCTGCATTTGAAGCGCTTGGTTCAAGCCCATCATCTTCTCTTCTTCACGACCAGTGCCGAGACCGACATTGATTGAGACGTCCATAGAGCCGTCCCAGATGCGGGGATCGACAGGGATGAATGAGCCGTTGAGGCGCATCATCTGCTCTTCGTCCACGTTCTTGGAGTAGAGGCGCAGCATGATGCCGAACAGATCACGCATACCGTCGGCCAAGTTGCGAACCATAACCTCAACCTGCCCAGCGGCGGCCTGAACCGTCGCCTGCACGGCTGCCTTGGTCGTTGACTGCATGGCGTCTGGGTCGAGACCCATAGAGGCCCGCGTGACGCCTGTTTTAGTTTCTACAAGGCCGTCGAGGTAGCTCAGAGCACCGAGCGTCTGGCCAGCCACGAATGGCACTGTCAGGTCTTGCACTGCGCCTGCCTGACGCATCCGCACGATAGCGCCGATCTCGTTGTTGAGGACGTCATCCATATCAACAGCGCCTTCCACAACAGCGAGGCGTGGGTTGTTGGTCATGGCCACGTTGTCGAGGATGCCACGCAGAATAGATGTGGCGGCGTCTTGGTCGTCAATGACGATCTCAGCCAAGCTGCGGCCATAGAAGGCGTGAGGCTCTGGGTCGATCTCGAACTTTGCGAATGGGATTTCATCGCAGGGCTCGTAGTCCAGCATTTCGTATGCCGTGCCGCCGAGCGTGATCTTGTGAAGAACGGGAATGCCCGTGCCGTCTGCGTCAATCCGCATGTAGGCCTCTGTAACGGTGACATTGCGCATGGCAGGGTCTTGCGTGTCTTCGTCAGAGAAGTCCTCATCGTAGCCGCGACGCTCAAAGACTTCCGCCTCAGTCATCTCTGAGCCGCTGTCAAAGCTGTCCAGCTTCGTCACGTCTTCAGGGTCAAAGCCCATAGCGATCAGGTCGCCAGCGCGCATCTCTGTGCGGTGAGCGACGATGTAGGCGTCCTTCAGGTTCCGTGCGTCACGGTTGATAAAGAACTCTTCTGGCGGAACGCTGTCGATCCGCATCTCGCCCTTGTCTTCTTGGCGGCTGATCTTGACGCTGTGGACAGGCATCTCAACTTCCATGCCCATTGGGTCGATGGACATTGAGTATTCGACTGTGTGCTCAAGGACGCTCACAGTGTCGTCGTCCAGAAGGTATGTGTATTCGTCGTCAGACAGGTCTGAGAACGTGTAGATTTTGGCGTGTGGCGCCATCAGCCAATACGCCTTAACGATACCCTGCTTCTTCACGAGAGCGTCGTGGAAGGCGTCGTTGAGCACACGGTAGCCGTTAAGGCGTGTGAACTCGTGGTGCATGAAGGATGTGGCCTGCTCGGCGGCTGCCACGTCCTCTGGGCCTTTTGGCGTGTATTCGACAGGCTTGGCTGTGCTCAGGAAGATGCGCATCAGGCTTGGCTTCACGGCACGTACAGTGTCCCGTACCTTTGTCGCCACAACCTTGCTGCGGCCATCCTCGTGGCCGATGTCAACTTCGCCGTCGTAGTAGCGCTGGGCCTTGATGCGGTCATCGCTGATCTCGCTCTCAATGAAGTCAACGGCATCCTTCATAGCGTCTTGCGCAATGCTTTCAATCTCACGCTCAGACTTCGGCTTGATGCCGCTCTCCGCAAGGTCTTCTGCCTCGTCCATCGGGCCTTCAAGCTCTTCGCCAAGCATGGCCGCTACGATGTCGTCTTCTGTCATGTCTTCGGGTTCCATGCGTCAATCCTTAATCTTGTGTCGCCATGTTTGGCCGTACTTCGATGCGCAGAGGCTCTTTTGGAACCATAATAGGCTGGTAGTTTTCACCTGCAAGCTCTCCAGTTTGCGTAGCCGCTACTCCGCGAGAGCCGCCCCGCAAGGCCACAGCCGCCTTTGCCACAGCGTCAGCAAACGCCTGCATCCCGCTTTCGTCAATTATGGCGTTGCGAACGACTTTCGGGTCCGTTGATACCAGAACCTGAGCAATTTTATTGCGCTCAGCGTCGGTCAGGTCGCTGCGGAAGAAACGACCGACTAGCTTGCTCGCCACATTCATAGTCTCGACAGGGCTTCCGCTCATAACGCCCGCCAATTCGCTAGCATTCAGGCCCATACCCTGCCGCGCGGCCTCAAACCCTACTTCTGCTGTCTGCGAGCCAGTGCCTGCCAGCACGCCGCTAGCCGCAGTTTGAGCGTCACTAGCTATATCAAGCGACTTTAGAACCTCATCCAGTTGATCTTGCGGGAACACCTCGCGCAGCAGCATGCCCTCTTTGGTCTCAGGGTTGGCCAAGTTGCGGATCATGCTCTGGCGTGATCCTGTAGCCGCACGGCCCTCAAGCGCTTGCATAAGCCCTGCGCGGAATGAGCCGACAGCCTCTGCCGCGTTCGGGCCTTGCTGCAATTCAGCAAAGTCAGCCAGTTTCTCGTTGACGTCCCCCGCCATAGCCTTCGCGCCTGCCGTGTACGCATCTCGGTTGGCGCGGATGGCCGCAGCCTGAGCGCGCGTAGATGCAAGCTCTGGGATGCTAAAGTCGAGGACGCCTCGCAGCTCTTTCTCAGCGCCCGAAACAGCCTCGCCAGCCGCTCCCATGCCTTCTTGGCGGTAAAGCGCTGACGCACGGTTATAAACCGCCCTGCGCACGCTCTCCGCCTCATCGACTGTGGGTGTCCGACTGAATGCCACGCTACCGTCTTCGCCGATGCTGAAGAAAGGCTTCTTGCCTGTTTGGGCCTGAAGACGGATTTCAACTTCTTTGGCGGCACTTGGCACTCGCTTGAGCGTGTCTTGCAGTGCGCCAATCACTTCGTCTGGAGCTGGCACGCCAGCCAGTGAGCCGTAAGCCGCACGCTCCGCCGCTGCTGTAGCCGCTTCGCTTGTGCGACGCGCGGCGACCTGACTGCCCTCCCCAACGTCGCCTATACCCTGACGCATTCCAGCCATAGCGGCTGCACGCATCTGTTCGGCACGGCCTGTTAGGCCCCGCTCTATAGTGGTTGAGGCCTCGCCGCCCTGTGCGCGCAAAGTCCGAACGGCAGCTTGAATTGACTTGTTCTCCGCAAGCACGCGGCCATCCATGATGTCCTGAGTTATTTCATCAGGCGTCTTGCCTGTTTGCTTAACGAGGCGCTGAATTTCATTCTCGACGATAGTCGAGCCTCGGCCACCGAGCTTGCGGCGTGCGGCGTCTGCCAGCTTATTGGCGGTGATGCCAGTGAGCTTCCCTGCGCCGTAGCCGAGGCTGCCGCCGACTGCTCCACCAACAAGGCCCATTGGGACGCGCTCCAAGCGCTCCGCAGCACTGCCCTCGCCCGTGCCGAAAGCATACGCGGCCCCCTCAAGTGCTGCGCGCCCTGCGGCTCGACCGAGAGACGCTTGGCCGCCGGGGACAAGTGCTGGTAGAAGAGCGCCGCCGATCTCAAACAGCGCGGCCTCTCCCGGCCGAGCCTCCTTGTAGGCCTTTAAGCCGCCACGGATTTCGTCCAAGATTTCTGAGTATGGGCGGCCTGTTGCTAGTGATACAGCGCGCGCCTCAATCTCGTCTGCTGTGCCAAATGAAATGCCTTGAGAGAAGGCTCTACCCCTTTGCGTCGGGACTGCCTCACGCGTCTCTTCTTTGGCTTTTGATCTGGCCAACGCATCTTCAAAAGCCTTTTGCTGCGCCTCTGTCATACCCGCCATCAGTTAGCACCTCCGTCAATAAACTCTTGGCGCTGCGCCTCAGTCATGTTGCTCCATGCGGTCGCCCACTCTTCTGGGCTGACGCGTGTACCGTCGGGCATGGTCGGAGGCGGAGGTCGAGAGAACTCAAGGGGTTTTCTATACAGGCCTTTGGAGTACGAGAAGTCTGGAATGACTTGATCAACTGGCAGTCCAGCTTGCTCCGCAAATCCCGCATACTGCTCAGCAAGGCTTTGATACTGGCCCTGAGCTTCTGAATAAAGACGCGTTGCACGGTCAGCAAAGTCTGCGCGCTGCTCTGGCGTAAGTCGCTCGCCGCTCGTAATGCGGTTGTAGAGGCCTCGTGTACGCTGGTCGATGCCACCAGCGTTTTGCGCGGTCGCAAACTCGCCCTCACGGACAACTGACCCCGGGTCAAGAACCTTCATAAAGTTGAAGATCAAGGCCAAGTCACCAGACGGAGACGGATCGTCAACTGACGCGACCACTCGCCCATAAGCAGATGTTTGGTCAGAGAATTGCTTTACGGGTGGAAGTGAAGAAAACTCTTTACGAGCCGTCACAACATCCTTCGGATCAAATTTAGGAGCCGATGCGTCCTCGTAAATCACCTCTCCAGTAACTGGGTTGACCAGACGGTCCCCCACTGCGACGCCAGCCTGCGCCTTCGGCCGCTCAAACGCCATCTTGAGAGCCGACACTGGATCGCCGCCTGCGTTGATATACTCAACGGCAGCTTGCGCTTGTGGCGTCCCCATCTTCATCAGGGCTTCCATAGTCTTGTTCTTCGCCTTCACTTCTGTCCGCTGCTTGGCAACACTATCGGCGATCTCTTCCATGCCCATGATGCCCATGCGGCCAAAGCCCTGCGCCAGCACTGCCGCCGTGTCTTTGAAGCTGTCGCGGTTGTAGAAGCGCTGGCCTGTCTCGCCCTCTGCGCCTTCTTCCATTTTCTGAATGCCGAGAGAGCCAAGTAGCCCCTGTGGCTTTTGTTCTTGCATCATCTGCGGGCCTTTCGTCGATGTTTGTGGGCCTTTGCCCAGTAAGCTCATAGTTTCGGCTGCGATCTTTTTACCTTCGCGAGCGCCAGCAAGCTCAACCTGCCAAGGCTCCCAACTCATCGGCACGTCAAGGCCGAACTTGGTTGCGTTGGCCTTGAGCCACTGGGCCTCTCGGCTATTCGGGTCTCTCAAAAGTCCGCCGCCAGCCGCGCCGAAATCAACAGCAAGACCTTTGTTGTGCATTGATCTCCCTGGGGGCGCTACCCACTTACGAGCAGCGGCAGGTGAGCCATACTTCTTGAGCGCCGCTTCATAAAGCTCAGCCTGCTTTTCTGGCGAGCGGTAGGCGGATGTAATGGAAAGCGCATTGGGGCCGAGGTCGGCCTCTGCCGCTAGGAGCATTTGAGACAAAGCCGTCGAAAAGTCAGGATTTAAGCCCGTAAAGCTGTCGGGGCGTTTTGCACCCCCGACAGCGTATTTGCTCCAATCGAACATCAGGCTGCCTCCGCCGCCAGTCCGCTGTAGTCAACGCGGAGGAAGCCGTCAGCGCCGAGCTTGACGAGATGCGGATGCGTCTCCTGAAGCTCCTGAGCCATGACACCAACCTTCGGCTGTGACGGATCGGCAATGCGCTTGCCGTCTTCATTCCAGTCCCACGAGTAGACGTTGTGGCCGTTCTCTGTGCCGAGCAGCTTGACGTTGGTCTTGAGGCGGCTGTCTGAGAAACTCGCAGCCGCGCTTGCGCCGAGCGACAAGTAGTCGAACAGGCCAGGCTGCTTGCTCTGCGTTGTGGTCTGGGGCACGGGGGCTGCGCCGAGGGCCGCCAAAGGCAGAGACAGCGCCTGCTGTGGTGCGCCTGTGAAGCCCGCATACTGCCCGCGCGCCGCGTCGATGAGCGCCTGCTGCAAGCCTTGCTGCATGAGACCCTGCTGCATCTGCTGCTGCTGGATCGCTTGACCAGTGCCGAAGGCTTGCTGGCCGAGTTGGCCGAGCTGTGCCGCGCCACCCATCTGCAAGCCCTGCTGAGCCTGAGCCGCGCCGAGAGCTGTGTTGAAGCCCTGCTGCTGCAAGTTGCCGAATGTCTGTGCGCCTTGGCGTGCGAAGCCTTCGTTGGTGAGAGCTTCTGCAACGCCGTGGCGTGATCCGCCGAAGGCTCCAGCCTGTGTGGCTTGGGCGCCTGTCGTGTTCACGGCCATCTGACGCTGACGCTCAAGGTCGCTGAGCGTCTGCCCTGTCACCATGCTGGTGTAAGGGTTCATGAACTGGCCGATATTCGGACCAGCCATCGCTCGCTGCGTGCCCTGCATGGCCTGCTGCAAGCCGCCTGCCGCTGCTTGATTTACGTTGAAGTTGCCTTGCGGAGCCAGAGGTGCGTATTGACCCTGCGCGGGTGCTGCTACGGGCTGTGCCGCTGTGCTGCCGCCCTTACCGCCTGTTGATCCAGCCATTACACGGCCTCCTTGTTCATCTTAGGCAAGAACACCTTGCCGATCATACGGCAGATCGGGTGTCCGACCGCCATCAGGGCTTTACCGAATATGTTCGACTTGTATTCGCTTGGGCGCATAACGTGTGCCATCTCGGCTGCCCACGCCGTTGCGACTGGCGACACGATTGCCAGTGCGACCTTGGAGCCGATGCTGTCGCCCTTGATGTATTCTGCGACCGAAGTGGCCCACAGGCGGTATCCGTCGCCAAGCATTGGGTCTTCACGGTTCACGCGCAGTCCGAACTCAGCGTCCAAGGCGTACATCTCATCGGACAGACGACCAAGCTCGTGAAGAGCCGTGCAGATGACCTTATCGCCACCGCCGTCGTTGCCTGCCGAACCGTCGGGGTTCGGCCCCGCAAAACTGCGACCGCCGATAGTGCTAGCGTTAGCGCCGCCACCATCAAACATATCTCGCACGCCCGTGTAGCCCACGCCGCCGTGCCCCGCTGGGCCGCCGTCTGGCGCGTTCCCGCGATCCGCACCGTAAGTGACTGGCGAGGCAGAGCCTGCGGACAGCGGTGCGTAGGAAGATGACCCGCCGTAAGACGGCCCAGAATAACCGCCGCCTACTGGATCAAGGAACTGATTCATAATCGCCTGATACTGGCCTGGGCGCTTGGCCTCTAACTCAGCCAGCGACTGCTCATACATCGGAGCCGATGAGTAACCCTGCACGCCACCTGCGTATGTTGTCGGCGCTGGCATACCGCCCATGATGTCCTGCTGAGACGTTGGTGCTCGTAAGCCGAAGGCGCTGGCCGTGTCGGCAGTGTTCTGGAACGCCGCCTGCTGCATCGGTGAGAACGCCGCTACGTCGGGGCCGTAGTATGGCGTGTAGCCGATCTTTGAGATGTCGCTTGCGCGTGCCAAGTTCGCCTTGGACGCCGCCTCGATGTATTCGGGGATTTTTACTTCTGAAGTGGTTGAACCACCCTTGCCGCCTGACATCAGCCGAACTCCTTAATGTATGAGGCGTGCTGAGCTTCCCAGCCGTGTGCCTTCAGTGGTTTCTTCCAGCCAAAGCGGCCAGACATTGTAAGTGCGCTGCAACCTTGAGCTTTTGCCCATTCTATCACATCGTCGTGCATATCCAAAATCTGTTCGAGCTCTCCGCCACCCAAGAACACATTGAGGACACTTTTTCTAGGATATACCACAATTTCAGTGATGATACACCCCTTGGGCGTTGGCCAAAGTTGCAAGTAGCCCTTGCCGATCCCCTCAACTATGTCGCTGAACTCGTGCGTGCCGCCTGAATACTCAAGTGCGGCCTCAATCCACGGTCTGCATCTCTCCAGCTCGTTATCCATGAAGCCTCGTAATTGCCATTGTTGACGCAGGTGCGGCGGGCGCAAACGCTGTGGCCGCCGAGGCGTTGAGCGTGCCGCTTGTGCCGTCAACTGCCCACATGGCCTCGAGGTAGTCGCCAGCCGCAAAGTCAAAGATCACTGTCCGAGACACAACAATAACGGCGCCGTTTTGGTGTAGAGCGTTCTTCATTGTTGAGCCTGCAACGTCAACGCCGTTCACGCGCGGCCAGAACCAGAAGTTGGCCGTGCTTGAAGATGTAGACGAGATTTGCGCCGAGAAGGAGATCATGTACTCGCCAGCCTCCGCAAATACCAAGCGAGACGCAGGCGTGCCGTTTGAAATGCCGCTCTCAACAGACGGCGTGTAGGTCAAGGCGTAGGCAGTGTTGGCCAGCGCAGCCGTCTGGCTCGCAGTCACCGCACCAGAATACTGGCCGTCCTCAAGCACGATCTGCCGCCACTCTCCGTTCTTGGAGACGATGGGGTATTCATTTACCTCATCCCAGAGGATGACGCCATTCTCTGACGCCCGTGCGTCGGCACGCTTGAAGGCCAGACGTGATGCCGTGCGTTGCAGATATGTCACAATGTTC
>Ga0208305_10001067_pt1 | contig 13169 bp, 11 predicted proteins | sample ColrivemetaGS741_FD_187605 | JGI IMG/M metagenome (GOLD analysis project Ga0208305, IMG submission 187605) | Estuarine microbial communities from the Columbia River estuary - Flood tide ETM metaG S.741 (SPAdes) (version 2) | ecosystem: Environmental > Aquatic > Marine > Intertidal zone >... | reverse complement strand
GGCAGGTAACGATCCAGGTCGATAGCATCCACGGCCAGGTCAAAGGTCATGGCCTGGCGATCCAGGTCGACGATGCTGAAGCGACCGTCCAGGCGAGTTTGATCCAGCACAGCCTTGAGATCACTGAGCACGGCTGACTTGCCGTCATACGCCAGGGCCGCATCCAGGCCGAAGGAGGACATGGCTTCGGGGTCACCGGTCACCATAGGACTTCCAGTCTTGGCCAGGACTTCTCTTAAGTTCATCGCCGGAACCTTGATCGTGCCCTTGATACGGGGCGAATCGGAGGTCACTGCGGTACCTGTCAGCTGCGCTTCCAGACTGGCTCCCAGGGCCTGGGCCAACAGTCCTTTCACCGACAACTCACCGTCATCCAAATTCAGGTTCAGCGACTCGACGCCGCCCTTCATCTCTATCGAGCCTCCCGGTAGCTCCGGACCTGAAAGCTGGATATCCAGGTCCAGGTCGCTTGCGGCAATCGCGCTGAAACCGCTGGCGATTTCCAGGGTCGTGGCCAACTCCAACTGCATGCTCTGCTTGTCATCCAGGACCAGGCCAAAGCTCATAGTCAAATCGGTCGGCTCGGCAAGACTCACAGAGCCCGTGGAAAGATTGAAGTCTGTCAGCTCCATGCTGCTTCCGGACTGCCGGTCATCCCACAGCAAGGAGGCATCACTGATCACGATACTGCCAATCGACAACGCGTCCAGGCCAGGCCCGGCACCATCAGAACTTGCGTCGGATGCGTCTTCGCTGTCATCACCCGCAAGATCCGCCCAGTTCGTCTTTCCCTGCTTGTCTGTGATCAAACGCAGACGCATTCCATCCAGGCGCAACTCGCTGATTTCCACCCGTCGACTCAACAGGGGCAATAGCCGAATTCCGGCCCGTGCACCCTGGATCTCGGCAAACGGCTTGTCACCAAAGCCCTGTGCGTCTGACAAGCGGGTCGGGCCCACCTCCACCGCAAGCCAGGGAAAGATGCTTAGCTTGAGATCACCATCTATTTCAAGCTCGCGACCGGTCTGCTCCTGGACCTGGGCCGCCAGTTCATCACGATAGTCATTGGGATCAAAAAATAACGAAACCGCCAGCCCTACCAGCAAAACAACAGCTATCAAGCCACCAACAACCAATCCAACAATTTTTACGGCTTTCATGAGTCTCCACCCAACATTGCACATTCCTGTGTTGCCATTATCACCCCAATGACCCAAAGATTTCGCATTTGTGCGAAAATCAGATTCGATCCTCAAGGTCTTGCCCGAGGGTTGAAAGTGGATAAATTAAAACTGGGAGACAATGGAATGTTCAAAAGAATCAAAGGCATCGCAATGGCCGCTACCGTCCTTGCTGGTGCCAGCCTGGTTGCTGGCTGCGCAAGCAATCCGGTTAGCACTGACTACGACAACTCAGCGGATTTCGCCAAATACCGTAGCTTCAACTTCGTCGCCCAACAGTCAGCGGAAGGTGAGCAATACCAAAGCCTGCTGGACAAGCGACTGGAGGCATCGATCACCAACGAAATGCAATCACGCGGGTACAGCCTGGCAGCGGCCGGTACTGCAGCGGACCTGAGTGTTGACTATCACGCCCATGTTGAAGAAAAGCAGAAGGTGGTTTCGTCCCCGGAGCCCGTTCACTGGGGGCGTGGCTGGTATGACCCCTGGCCTGCCTACAACAACAACGTACGCACGGTGGACTACAAGCAGGGAACCCTGATCATTAACCTGGTCGATACTGCTAACAAACAAATGGTTTGGCAGGGCACTATGCAAGGCACCGTGAAACGCAGCAGTATCGAAAACCCCGGTCCAGCAGTGGCAGATGCGGTAGCCAGGATGTTCAGCGAATATCCGTTCAAGGCCGGCTCAGGAAACTAGAAGACAATACGTTGATCAACAAATAAAAAGGGGCCGTTCTGCGGCCCCTTTCTTTTTGACTGGTAATTAGTCCTCCCGAGGAGAAGACCGTATCTTGACCACGTTGGCGCCCTTTTCTGTCGGGTCACCGTGACTATTCCAGGCCGGGGCCACTTTGAGAAAGCGATGGGCAGGCACCGCTGGACTGATAAGAAAGCCCTGCACAGAGTCACAATTCATTTCACCAAGCAACGCCAGGGCTTCTGAGCTTTCCACACCCTCGGCGCAAACCTGCATACCGAGTTTCTTTGCCATCACCACAAGCGTTTCCACTATCGTTTGGGCTTCGGCGTCCTTCACCATTTCACCCACAAAAGACGAATCAATCTTCAGCTCGTTGAAAGGCATGCGGTACAACTGCGCCAGTGACGAAAATCCGGTACCGAAATCATCCACCGACAGGCCAAAGTTCTTCAGCCTGAGCCGGGCCAGAATGTCCATGGTGAGCTGGGGATCCATCATTGCAGCGCTTTCGGTCAGTTCAACCACCACCATCGCCGGATCCACATCGAACTCTTTCATGAAGCCGGCCAGCCTGTCGGGGAAATGCAAATCATCGATCAGGACAGCAGAGCAGTTCACCGCCACTTTGAAAGAATGTCCTTCTTCCTGCCAGATGCCAATTTGCCGAGCCACCTCACGGAATACGAAATCGGTCAGGGGGCCAATTACCCCGCTTGATTCAGCAAGCGGTATAAATTCATTGGGAAGAATCAAGCCGTATTTAGGATGGCGCCAACGCACCAGCGCCTCTGCGGCATCCACCCGCCAGCCAGAACCAATGCGCCTGGCCTTGGGTTGGTAATACACCTGGATCTGACCCAACTCCAGGGCCAGGGTCAAATCAGACTCGCTAATGGATCGAACATTCGAAGCAGCCTTTTCAAGGGTGGCTTCCAGATCTTCCAGCATTATGGGTTTGCACAGCACGCCGAGCATCTTCAAGCCCAGGGATTTACCCAGGCGTTCGGCCGTGGAAAGTACACGCGAGTCCATACCACTGATTAGCACGATCTGTGCCTCGCAATCCTGGGCTGCCAGCTCACGCAACAGTTCGATGCCATCGATATCCGGCATCTGCAGGTCCATGACGATAATCGTAGGATTGAAGTCCTTGAATTCTGTCCTGAATTCTTCAACCCGGGTCGTCAGGCGCGCAGCGAACCCCAGATCCGTTGCTACTTCAGCAACGAATTCGCATATTCCCTCTTCATCATCAATAACCAGCAGACGATTTGAGTTTTGTTCGGTCATCTGGAACTTCCTTATCGAGCATCAAGCGAATCTTGATCGCTAACTCTTCATTTCTATACGGCTTGGGCAGCATCTCGGCACCGGCCACCAGGTCACTGCTTTGCATAGTATTGCTGTCGGCATACCCCGAGGTAAGCATTACCTTGATACCTGGCCTGACTTTCCTGACCAATTTGGCCAGTGCCGGGCCATGCAGTCCGCCCGGCATACGAACATCACTAAGCAACATATCAATGTTTTCAGTATTTTTAACTATTTCCAGCGCTGCAGGGCCATTAGCGGCTTCCAGCGTCTTGTATCCTAACTCTTGAAGCAAGGAAATTACGGTCTCCCGCACATCGTCCTCATCATCCACCACCAGGATGAGTTCTTCACCACCGGGCATAAAACGATGCACCGCTGTTTCTTCCAACTGATCTGGCACAATCGATTCAGCGCGCGGCAGATAAATAGTGATCGAGGTTCCCATGTGGAGTTCGCTTTCTACCGTCACGCCACCGCCTGACTGCTCGGCAAACCCGTAGACCATAGACAAGCCCAGGCCGCTACCTTTACCCACTTCCTTGGTAGTGAAGAATGGCTCAAACACCTGCCTGGCAACTTCCTGGGACATGCCGCAACCCGTATCCATCACCGACACCGCCACATAGTCACCCGGAACCAGGCCGCCGATGTCGCGGCATCGAGCGGCATCCAGCGAAGCGTTCTCTGCTACAAGGCGAAGCGAACCGCCACCTTGCATTGCATCTCTGGCATTGATCGCCAGGTTCAAAATGGCGGTTTCCAACTGACTGGGATCAACCATAGTCGGCCACAATGTTTCAGGGAATTCGGAAATGATATCGATACCCTCGCCCAGGGTCCGAATAATCAGTTCATCAAGGTTATCTACCAGGCGACGCAAGTCGACCACCTTGGGCTCAAGCATCTGCCGCCGGGAGAAGGCCAACAGTCGGCGGGTTAGATCCGCACCGCGCATTGCCGCGCGGGTTGCCGTCTTTACCTTGCGATGCAATTTCTCATCCGTACGTAGCGGCCTTTCCAGTAACTGGAGATTTCCCAGGATCACGCTAAGCAGGTTATTGAAATCGTGGGCAAGTCCGCCGGTAAGCTGACCTACCGCTTCCATCTTCTGCGCCTGGACAAGCTTGGCTTCCAACTCACGGTATTCGGTCATGTCCTGGACTACCGAGAAGAAACCCAGGATCTCACCCGAGCGGGAAATATGAGGAAGGTAGTGAATCGCAAGTCTCGACTTGACGCCATCACGATCGACGTTAGTCTGAAAACTAATCGATTCACCATTCAGGGCCCGTTGCATAAACGGTCGCGCCTCGGCGTAACCTTCTGGAGACATGATTTCCTTCACATGCTTGCCATGCATGTCGCGACGCTTGGCTTTAAACCATTCCTCGTAACTCGCGTTCGCGTAGCCGATTTGTTTGCGGCTATTGATATGGGCAATTCGGACAGGCACGGAATTCAAAATAAGCTCATAGAAATCACGGTTATCCCGCAGCTTACGTTGCTGACTCACTCTCTCGGTCACATCCTGATACGTGCCGGTGACCACAAATCCGGACCCCGCCCTTTGCTGTGGCCGCCCGATGACTCGCACCCATATCCTTCGATCTGATTCGGTAACTAAACGCAATTCCAGGTCAAAGCTTCGCCCGTTCTTAGTGGCGCCTTGCATTGCCTGCCGGAAAACATCGTTCGCACTGCCATGGAAAAACTTCGTTATCGAGTCGGTCGTGATTACCGTTCCAGGAGCCATATCATGAATCCTGAATACTTCATCAGTCCACTTGACCTCACCGCTGTCCGGGTGCAATTCCCAACCGCCGATATGGCCCATCTCCTGGGTCACCCGAAGCAAATTACTAGTGCGATTAACCTCGGTAATATCGTTAAAGGTCAGCACTGAGCCTTTGAGTTCTCCGTCACTGACAACGGGGATACAGGCATGCTTGACCGCAAAGCTGCTGCCATCAGCCCTGAAGAAATATTCACTCTGTCCTGTGTGCTCCCGGCCTGTCCGGATGGCATGGAGAATGGCGCTGTTTCCTGGATTATTAGGCGTACCGTCCACTTGGCTGTGATGAATCGCTGAGTGATATTGCCTGCCGAGCAGGGCTTCGGACTCTATACCCAGCATGCTGGCCGCGGCCGCATTGGCAAACTGAATCACCCCGCCCTTGTCCACTTCCAGGATGCCGTCTGCTGCTGCATTCAAAATCATTTTGGCGCGTCGACTTTCTAACTCCAACGCAGCAAAAACACCATCGCGCAGGCTACGGTTATACAAAGAGATGATTCGTCCCAATGCAATAACAAGCAATATCGCTGTCGCGCTTCGCAGGAACACCAGGTCCACATTCACGGCGCCGAACCGGAGGCCATCAACGCCCTGGGTCAAAATTAAATCCGAGCTGCCATTGGCGCCCAGCACCGCATAGGCGGTCATGCTCACCGCTGCCAACAAGGCATAATAAAACGCTTCTTTCGGCTTGAACTTTCCGCGCAACATTAGCGCGGTAACAAGCAATCCCGCTGCCGCGATCAATGCAACGGCAAGGGCAAGAAATGAAATCACCCGTGCCTGGTTGCTGGCCGCGGGTTCCGAGGCAGCCAGCAGGATAACTACTACTATCAGCAGCACACCTGCATGCAGGAAAGGGCCCCAGATATGGCGCAGTTCACTGATCCATTCCTCGCGATCCAGGGCTATCAACCAGGTCCGGCGCCCAAACTCCAGCAACGCTCCCAGCGATAACACTTCAAGAAGGAAGTGCCCCCACAATATCAACCCATTGAACCCGACCACACCGGCCAGGGATACCAACAACTGGGCTGATCCGTGAAACAATCCAAATGCCCCGAGCCACTTAAGCTGGCCTGCCAGGGGAAGTTCTGTGGAGGACACCTGCTGACCCAGGATATAGGCACCCATAAATACAAAGATAGCGCCGTAATAAAACGCCACCATTTGATTTTTCGAGCTCACCAGGTCAGGTAAAAGGTCCATAAAACTCTCTCTTCCGGATAGTCGGCGACGACCTCTCTAAAGCCATCGAACCAGAAAGATATTAAGTCAAGTCGGCGGACCCAACTGTGCAGGGTGTCTCAGAATGAAAAATCTATAAAAACCGTCCCCGGCGCTCACTAGGGACTGAAAAGCCTCAGTATTTTCTGTTTTTATGCCCCGCGATGAACTGGCGGGCTGAAGCCTCAGTCTTCCAGGAGTTGGCCCTGAAGGTCGTAGGTATCGGCAGCCACAATCTCAACTTCGGCCCAGCTACCCGGCTTAAGGTGGCCGGCGTCCTCTATCAGCACCAGGCCATCGATTTCCGGGGCATCGGCGGCACTTCTGGCCTGGGCCACGCCGGTCTCCGGGTCAATCTCATCCACCAGCACCCTCATTTGCTGTCCGACCTTGGCCTCCAGGCGTGCCTCGCTAATGTCTGCCGCCTTTTCCATGAAACGCTCCCAACGGTCCTGCATGACCTCTTGGGGGACCGCTCCGGTCAATTCATTGGCCTTGGCGCCTTCCACCGGGGAATATTGAAAACAGCCAACCCGGTCCAACTGGGCCTCGTCCAGCCAGTCCAGCAAAGTCTGGAATTCTTCCTCGGTTTCACCGGGAAATCCGACGATAAAGGTACTACGCAAGGTGATATCCGGGCAGATCTCACGCCACCGCTTGATGCGCTCAAGGGTGTTCTCCGCATGGGCGGGCCGCTTCATGCGCTTGAGCACCGAGGGACTTCCATGCTGAAAGGGAATGTCCAGGTAGGGCAATATCTTGCCCTCTGCCATCAGCGGCAACACCTCGTCGACATGAGGGTATGGATACACGTAGTGCAGGCGCACCCAGGCATCCAGTTCGCCCAGTTCCCGACACATGTCATAGAAACGGGTCTTGACCGTCTGGCCACGCCAGGTATCCGGCGCGTAGCGCAAGTCCACACCATAAGCGCTGGTGTCCTGGGAAATAACCAGTAACTCCTTTACACCCGCATTGACCAGGCCCTCGGCCTCACGCAGCACATCCCCTACCGGCCGGCTGACCAGGTCGCCACGCATGGAAGGGATAATGCAGAACGTGCAACGATGATTGCAGCCCTCGGATATTTTCAGGTAGGCATAGTGTTTAGGCGTCAGCTTGATGCCCTGGGGAGGCAGCAAATCAAAATAAGGATCGTGAGGACGCGGCAGGTGTTGATGTACCGCCGACATGACCTCATCAAAGGCATGGGGTCCGGTGACGCTCAGCACGCTGGGATGACGTTCCAGGATTTCTTTGGGGCGGGCGCCCAGGCAGCCGGTAACCACCACCTTGCCGTTTTCCGCCAGGGCCTCACCAATGGTATCCAGCGATTCCTCCACCGCCGCATCAATGAATCCGCAGGTGTTGACCACCACCAGGTCGGCGCCTTCAAAGGACGGTGAGGTCTCGTAGCCCTCGGCCCGCAACCGGGTGAGAATCGTCTCAGAATCCACCAGGGCCTTTGGGCAACCCAGGCTTACAAAACCAATCTTTCCAGCGCTAGAGCTCACTATTTCAATACCGTGCAGGTCAAAAGGGTGCTTATCCTAGCCTTTTCAGGCCACCTGGGACAGAACAAACCCGCCGATCGACTAGTGCAGGGCCTTGCCGCAGCCTTCAAATCCACGTCCATCCAGGTCGATGCTCACCCTGGTCTCAAATTCCTGATCACTCATGCTGTCCTGGCAGGGACCCAATTGCAGCAGGACTTCCAGGTGCTTGCCCCCGGCCTGCCCGCGAAACCGGCTACCCTTTCCGTCCGCCGTGGTTTCCGGCTCTGCTTCCAGGGCAACCTCCAGTTGCGCCTCGCCGTAGTCATACGTCAGGCGCATGCGATCCCACCAGATCACCAGCTCCCAACCCGGCTCATTACCCAGGCCGCGAAAATCCGCACCGGCGAGCTTCGCTGTCTCAAATGGTGTTTCCCGCCGGTCCACCGAGCAAGCGACCTGGACTTCACTTTCTTGAAGGATCACGGATTCGGCTCTGGCGTCACGATCAACTGTCACGAACACCTGGGTGTCATAGACAAAGTCTCCCGGCTGCCCGCTCACCTGCACGCTCACCGGATCTCCGGCATCCCAATGTCCTGTTCCGTACTGCAAGGGCTCGGAAACAATTCTTTTCAGTTGGACTGTTTCCTCGGGAAGAAACAGCCACGCCCGAAATTCTGAGAACTCCAGCACCACGCGCCTGCCTCCACAATCCAGCGCAAGCACCCTGGACTTTTCCTCGAACGGCCAGGCATATGGATTGGGTGCAAACGCCGAACCAGCTATCGCTCCGGTGGCCGCGCTTGCGGCCAGGCCGCCTGCAATCCCTCCGCATCCACCTGCCAATGAACCGACAGCGGCGAGCAACACCAGCAAGAGCCATCCCCTGAGTGAGGCGCCCTTCAGCGGAAAAAATATCCGGGAAAGTGCATCCATACGTATATCCTGTCTCCGCTAATCGGCGGCTGATAAATCCAATTTAAGTAGATCACCTTGATCAAATATTCCTCCCTTACCCAACGCGTGTAAATACCCACCACCCGGACTACTGACGGCGCAGCAAGCGTATAATTACGCTTACTCATATTCCCCGACACCCCTGGAGACAGCCGATGGAGCTACTGATACTTAGCCTGCAAAACTTCTGGCAGGAAGTACTGAGCATGGCGCCCCGGATATTGATTGCACTGGGTGTGGTAGCACTGAGCTATGTCCTGGGTCGTTACCTGGCGCGGCTGGCATCCATGGCCCTGCGGCGCAGTTCCCTGCAGCAACTTCACCATCGATTTTTCCGTGTGGCGATTATCATGCTATCGGTTTTCGCCGGAACGATTATCGCGTTAAACGTTCTCGGACTGGAAAAGGTGGCTGTATCCATGCTCGCCGGCGGCGGCGTCACGGCAGTCGTACTAGGTTTTGCCTTTCGGGAAATCGGCGAGAACTTTCTTGCCGGGCTGTTCCTGACTTTTAGTCGTCCCTTCAACGTGGGGGACTTGATTGCCACCGGTGAAATAGAAGGCACCGTCAAGGACATCGAACTTCGCTACACCCACATTCGCACTGACGATGGGCGGGATGCTTTCGTTCCCAGTTCACAACTGTTCAACAGCCCGGTAATCAATTACACCCGGGACGGCCTCAGGCGCAGTTCATTTACCGTGGGTATCGATTATTCAAATGATGCAAAGCTGGCCTGCGACTTTCTTAAACAGGCCGTGGGACGGGCTAACGGTGTTATGGCCGACCCCCGCCCCGGCGTATTCATCTCGGAACTGGCGGCATCGTTTGTGGTGCTGAAGGCCTGGTACTGGGTGGATGCACTCAAGAAAAACCAGTCCCTGGCCGACATCAATACCGAGGTACTGGACAACTGCCGGCTGGCGCTGCTGAGCAACGGTTACACGGTTAGTGCGGAAACCACTTCAAACATCGCCGTGGTTCAAATGCCCGGCGAGGGGTCTGCGTCAAAACAATAGCCCGCCTAGAAACTATCCTCTGCAGTGGTGGTTCGCTTGCTGGCCCAGAACTTGTAAAGGAAGGCTACGTATACCGATTGGGTAGTGTCGTCGGTAAACAAGGGACTCGCCTCATTGCGAGCACCCTGCAACATGCCAATCCTGATCCCGGCCCTGACCTCGAATGCGTCGGTAACCGGTTGCTGCACAGATAGCCCAAGGGTGGTGCCAAGGTAACCGCTACTGGCCTGGTAAGCAGGTCGCTGGGGATCGGCGAATGCCGGGTCCACCTGGTAGAAATATTCCATGTAATCGCTACTGGCAAATGCCGGGGTAATACGCAGTTTCAAGCGTGACCCGTCTTTCTCCAGGTGCTTGACATAGCGCAATTCAGGCGAAAAGGTGAATCCCCGCCAATCGGGACTGAAGCCGTCAAGTGATACCGCGCCTCGCATTTGCAAGGCAAAAAAGAGATTGCCGTGTCGCGAGGGCTGATTGGTGAATTTGAGTTCCAGTTCGGGTCCCAGTTCGATCAAGGGATCCAGGTCCGGCATGCCGACACGCGCATCGATCTCATCGCTCTTCGAGCCGAAATTCAGGTCCATATCAAGGTCCAGGCGGACCCGGTCGCTGCGAAACAGTCGACCGCGGATAGGCTTGTCCGAGTCTTCACCCAATCTCAGAAATTTGCCCCGATAAATCGGGATGGGCAGCGGCAGAAAATTACCCTGGTTTTCGGCGGACCCGGGATAGGCTGGCCCGTACAGGCCGTATCCTGCCAGGGCAAGTTCCCACAGTGGCTCGACCTTGGGCTCAACGGCGGCCTCCTCAGCAGCTGCCGGGACCGTCAGAGCCAAAAAGACAGAGGTGCAAAGTAGAAACCTCAAAAAAACCGACATCGTCATTGGAATAACAGCCTGAGTATCGTCTCTATAATCGGCACACACTGACAAAACCGGCGGTCCGGCGCAAGCACAGCAAGATGCCGCTTACCAGAATCTGGCGAATCTGATTCAGCTGGCTGTCTGGATCCAAGAACATGATGGTTTCCGGTAAGGCCCTGATTGTCCTGATGAGCTGGGCTGGCCGCTACAGCACTACACTCGAGAACCTCCCCGGCGTCCAGGTCCCGGCCGGCAAGCCCCTAAAGCCTCGCCTATTTTCTGTTACTCAAGAGGCAGTAGTCGTGGCTGACCCCCAGGCATTCCTCCATCAGCCACTTGAATTCAACAAAACTGTCGACGATGGCGTCCGGCTGGTAGGGGTGTGATTTTGTGCCGGGAAAGATCTTGTTGATCCACTCGTGCTCCCAGCCAGTGCCATTGAAAAATACGGATGTGATCCCCGCTCGCTTGGCCGCCGCGACATCTGTAGTGCTATCGCCGACGTACCAGCAATCAAGTCCCGGTTTTTCATTCAAGTTTTCCAGCGCCTTGAATAAGGACTCCGGATTCGGCTTCCGGTGTCCGGTATCGCAACCGCACACGGTGGTCTCAAACAGTCCAAGCCATGCCCCGTCTTCTACCTTCGCGAATTCATGTTCAAAAAACTCACGATCCCGGTTAGTCAGGATGCCCAGCTTGACATGGAGTTCGTGCATCTCGGTCAGTAATTCCAGCTCACCGCCCTCAAATGGTCGAACCTCGCCATAGTGATTTCTGTAAGCGCGGTTGAACGCCCCGTGGGCAATATGCTTGGCTTTTTCATTATTACCAAACAGCACTTCGAATATATCGGTACGGGAAATTCTCCGCGCTGCCTTGATCTTTGGGTGCAGCCGCAGGTTGTCACGCACATAGTCTACTAAGCGAGCATCTTCCGGAGTTTTGCATTGCTCTTCCGTCACCAGGGAACTCATCAGCCCCAGCTCCGGAATCCTTGGCAGGACATCGTCTACCGCCTGGTACATGGCATCCAGCGTATCCACCAGGGTTGCATGCCAGTCGAACAGCACTACCCGGGGCGCAACCAGGGCCCTTGCGGCTTCATCAAGCTCTCGTAACATGGCCTTTCCTTTCCCGGTTCGAAGCAGTCATGACTACCTTGGGATTCTGACCCTATTTTTTGTCAATTAGTAGTCGCCCAGGAAAAGCGGGGGCCCAATGCATATCTCTCCAGACTCTGGAAACGGTCTTAACGTGATCACCCCATATCGGAGTGCGATGCAGCCAGGCGCTAATGGTCAAGCCACTAGTAAGTGAAAATCAGGAAGACGTCTCGCCGACCAGTCGCCAGGCTTTCATTGCGCTCTCAAGCTTGTCCCGGCGCACGAGAATTCGGTCTACCTGCATCGCCTTTTGGCAGTCAGAAACCTGCTCCATGAGATGCAGTTCATTGTCCTGGCCAAGAGACAGCATCAAGTAATCACAGCTGGCCAGAAACGCAAACAACTTTTCCATTCTCTCGCGGCGAACTTCAAACTCGGGATGCTCAGGATCCAGAGAATAAATCTCGCATATCACCGTCGGACCGAACTTGGCCAGGGTCTCCCTGAGACCGTGCAACACTTCCAGTTCGAAGCCCTCTACATCGATCTTCATCGCAGCGATGGCATCCAGGCCCAGGGCATCCATTATCGGGTCGCCTGGCTCGGTGATCAGGTCAAAGGAACGAGGCTTGTCCTCTTCGGCGCGATGGGTTTCCAGCAAAGACCCCATCTTGTCCCCCAGGCGTTTCACGAAAAAGGTGCGCATCTGTCTTGAATCAGACAGCGCCAGGGGAAACGTCTTCGCGTTCTCAAAATTGTTGTGGCGGATAAGTTCTTGCAGATACCAGTAACAGGCCGGATTGGGTTCAAACCCTACATACTGGCGCCGCTTGTCCATGGACTTCAGCCATATCAGGTAAAGACCAACATTGGCGCCAATATCCACCAGAGCTCCGGGAGTAATCTTCAACAGACTCTTGAGAAAATAATGAGTCCAGGGAAGCTCGTGCCTGCTCAAGTGATCGGCGCCCAGGCCATAGACCAGGGGAATCCTTAAATTGAGATTTCCAAGCTTTGTGCGAGCTGAGGTAACAGCCACATGCTGAGAAAGACCTTTCAGGATTTCACGCCTGATATTGCCGAATACCGCTTTAATTGGAACTCTCCCTTAAGTGAACAGCACTCATCCTGAGACATACACATACTCCAGGATAGATATTTTAGCGGCTAACAGACCAAAATTGCTGAGTTTTTTCCAGGATATTCCCCCGGGAGAAAACGCAAGTCCAAGGTGGACAAGATCCGAACTACTATTGAAAGCGCCACTTGTGAAACTTCTCAGCCCGTTCCACTATGAAGCTCTGAACAGGTACGCTGAAAAGTGCGCCATATAAGAAAGCAACCCATAAGAAAGCCAAGGATGACCCGATGATAAAAACCACAGCATACGGCGCCCAGAACGCCAAAAGCCCCATCGCCCCATTTGAAATTCAACGCCGCAACCCCGGGGCAGACGATGTGCAGATCAAAATTCTCTATTGCGGGGTCTGTCATTCAGATCTACATACC
>Ga0208305_10001062_pt1 | contig 13185 bp, 10 predicted proteins | sample ColrivemetaGS741_FD_187605 | JGI IMG/M metagenome (GOLD analysis project Ga0208305, IMG submission 187605) | Estuarine microbial communities from the Columbia River estuary - Flood tide ETM metaG S.741 (SPAdes) (version 2) | ecosystem: Environmental > Aquatic > Marine > Intertidal zone >... | reverse complement strand
CATTTAAGAAAATACTACATAACGAAGAAGTGCCAAAAGTACTCCGTGAAAAGGTAATTAATGATATTTCATTGATTAAGCTTTCCATTGATATTGCTGACTTGTTTGTAGTAAAATACCCAAGTACAGTTGGGGAGTTTTTAGATACAGAAAAAAAACCAATTAAAAATATCCAGAAAAAAAACAATTAATCTAACCCAAAATTATATAAAATGAAAGCAATAATTCAATTAGATAACGTGGATTTTACATTTGCTCAAAACTTATGGAATCAGTTTTTAAATGTAATACCAAAAATTTTATTAGGTATTGGATTCATTATTCTTGCCTTTATTATATTAAAAATAGTAAACTTTATTTTAAAGAAGCTATTGAGATTATCTAATATCGACTCATTAACTACAAAGTTAAACGAAGCGGAACTTTTTGGTAAAAGTGATTACACAGTGGTTCCTTCAAATATTATTTTAAAGTTTATTAAGTACTTATTAATTTTAATATTTGTTGTTATTGCTTCAGATATGTTAGGCTTAAAAATGGTTTCTGAAGGAATAGGAAGTTTTATAGCTTATTTACCTATATTAATTAGTGCTTTACTAATTTTTGTGATTGGAGTTTATATGGCATCAATTATAAAAAATGCTATTCAAAATACTTTTAAATCATTAGAATTAAGTGGGTCTAATTTAGTTGGAAATATTGTTTTTTACGCAATTGTAGTTGTTATCACAATAACCGCTTTAAATCAGGCCGGGATAGATACTGAAATTATAACTAATAATTTAACCTTAATATTAGGTTCTGTATTAGTTTCATTTACTATAGCATTTGGATTGGGAGCTAGGGATATTATTACAAGACTATTATTTGGATTCTATTCTCGTAAAAATTTTGAAATAGGTCAACATATAAAAACTAAAAAAGTTGAAGGAATTATTCAACAAATTGATAATATATGTATAACAATAAAAACAGATGAAGGTGTTGTTGTAATGCCAATTAAGAGTTTTGTTGATCAAAAAGTTGAAATAAAGTAAAAAAATTAGTAAAAATATTTCTGTTAGTGGGAAATTTGAAATTGAAAAAGGAATTTAATAAAATTTTAATAGAAGCAATTTTTACTAAAGGGTTAATAGAGATGCATGGGTTAGTCATTTCTATTATCAAGAGAGTTGAAAACCAATCATTGGAAAACTCCAATGATTGGCCTCTCAATACCTAAAATGATTATTAGAATTATTAATGGGTTAGTAATTTCTAAATAATCATTATTACAGAAGAAGCTAAATGATTAGAACTTTTCTGTTAAAAAGGAAAGAAGCCAAATTACAAATAAATTTATTTAATTGTAGGCTTCTTTCTAATTTTTATACTATTATTAAATAAAAAACTCCTCAATTTGAGGAGTTTTTTATAACTATTTTTTTGAGAATTAATCTCTTGATCTTGGTTTTCTATCTCTGTCACCACCGCGGTTATCTCTACCACGATTGTCACGGCCACCACTTCTTTTGTCATCTCTAGGAGGTCTTTCTTTAAAACCTTCTGGTTTAGGTAAAATAGCTTTTCTAGATACTTTTTCTTTACGAGTTTTAGGATCTTTTCCAAAGTATTTTACATCAAAAACATCACCCATATTAACTACGTCAGTAACATTGTTTGTACGTTCCCAAGCTAATTCAGAAATATGTAATAAAACTTCGTTTCCTGGAGCTTCTGTATATTCTACAACAGCACCAAAATCTAACATTTTAATTACTTTAACTTCGTAAATGCTTCCTACTTCAGGCTTAAATAATAAAGAGTCAATTTTAGCTAACACAGCGTCAATTCCTGCTTGGCTAGTTCCTAAAATTTCAACGATTCCTTCAGTAGTTACAGGATCTTCATTAATAACAATGGTACATCCAGTTTCTTTTTGCATTTCTTGAATTACTTTTCCACCTGGCCCAATTAAAGCGCCAATAAAATCGTTAGGAATTATTCTTGTAATCATTCTAGGAGCGTGTTCTTTAACATCTGCATTTGGTTTTGCAATAGTTTCAGTTATTTTTCCTAAAATATGTAAACGACCAGCACGAGCTTGTTGTAAAGCATTTACTAAAATTTCGTACGACAAGCCTTTGACTTTAATATCCATTTGACAAGCAGTAATACCATCTTCAGTTCCAGTAACTTTAAAGTCCATATCACCTAAATGATCTTCATCACCTAAAATATCACTTAATACAGCATAGCGGTCACCATCAGAAATTAATCCCATTGCAATACCAGAAACTGGTTTTGTGATTTGAACCCCAGCATCCATTAACGCCATTGTACCAGCACAAACTGTTGCCATTGAAGATGAGCCGTTAGATTCTAATACTTCAGATACAACTCTTACTGTGTAAGGGCAATCTGCAGGAATTACTTTTTTAAGCGCACGTTGAGCCAAGTTTCCGTGTCCAACTTCTCTACGTGAAGTGCCTCTTAAAGGTCTTGCTTCACCCGTACAGAAAGGAGGGAAGTTATAGTGTAAGTAGAATGTTTCCTCACCTTGGTAAGTTGGCATATCTATTTGGTTTGCTTCTCTAGAGGTTCCTAAAGTAACAGTTGCTAATGCTTGAGTTTCTCCACGTGTAAAAATTGAAGAACCATGCGTTGAAGGTAAATAATCTACTTCACACCAAATAGGTCTGATTTCAGTAGTTTTTCTTCCATCTAAACGTAAACCTTCTTCAAGTGTTAAGTTTCTTACAGCACTTTTTTCAGCTTTTGAATAATATTGAGAAATTAAAGCTCCTTTTTCAGCTAATTCTTCTTCAGTAAATGTAGCTTTAAATTCTTCTTTAATCTCAGCAAATGCAGCACTACGTTCTTGTTTAGCACTTCCTGCTTTTGCAATATCATATACTTTTTGGTATGAAAAATCAAACGCTTTTTTTTCTAATTCTTCATCCGTAATTGCCAATTCGTAGGTACGAGTTTCTTTTTTTCCGAAAGATTCAGCTAAAGCAATTTGAGCAGCACATTGTACTTTAATTGCTTCGTGTGCAAATTTAATTGCATCAGCCATTTCTTCTTCACTAATTTCATTCATTTCACCTTCAACCATCATTACAGAATCAGTAGAAGCACCAACCATCATATCAATGTCAGCTTGTTCTAATAATGATCTACTTGGGTTGATGATAAATTCACCATTTACTCTTGCAACACGTACTTCTGAAATTGGAGTTTCAAAAGGAATGTCACTTAATTGTATAGCAGCAGATGCAGCAATACCTGCTAATGCATCAGGCATTACATCTTCATCAGCACTCATTAACTGAATCATCACTTGAGTTTCAGCGTGGTAATCTTTTGGAAATAATGGGCGTAAAACACGATCCACTAAACGCATTGTTAAAACTTCTGCATCTGTTGGGCGTGCTTCTCTTTTAAAGAAACCACCTGGGTAACGACCTGCAGCTGCAAATTTTTCTCGGTAATCTACTGTTAGTGGTAAAAAGTCAATTCCTGGGCTTGCAGAATAGTTAGAAACTACTGTACATAATAACATTGCTTTTCCCATTTGAACAACAACTGAACCGTGAGCTTGTTTTGCTAATTTTCCAGTCTCTAAAGAAATGGTTCTTCCATCTCCTAAATCAATAATTTGTGTATGTACCTTCGGTATCATAAATAATTTTTTAAAATTTAATTAAACAATTGGTTGTTGTTGTGTTGTGTTTACCAATGAAAAGTTTAATCTATGCTTTCTTTGAATAAGATTATTTAAAAAAAAAGAGGCAATAGTTTTGCCTCTTAATTTGTAAAATTATTTTCTTATTCCTAGTTCTTGAATTATCTCACGATATCTTACAATATCAGTTTTAATTAAATAATCAAGTAAATTTCTTCTTTTACCAACTAACTTTACTAATGAACGCTCTGTGTTATAATCTTTACGATTATTTTTTAAGTGCTCAGTTAAGTGATTAATTCTGTGTGTAAATAAGGCAATTTGACCTTCTGATGAACCAGTATCTGTAGCTGATTTACCATGTTTTGCGAAAATTTCCGCTTTTTTTTCTTTTGTTAAGTACATGCTAACATTAATTTTATTAATAATTTTTATGTATTAATTCTGCACTATGCAGCTAATAGTCGGCAAAGATACTATTATTATTTTGATTAACAATTAATTATGTAAAGTAACTTAATTTTTTAACTTACTACTTTCTAATAGGTAAATTTTCAACTAAATCTATGTACAAATTAATTTGTTTTTTTAAGTTTTTACGTTCAATAATTTTATCTAAAAACCCATGCTCTAAAACAAATTCAGATTTTTGAAACCCTTCAGGTAAATCTTTCCCTGTTGTATCTTTTACAACTCTAGGTCCAGCAAATGCAACTAAAGCATTTGGTTCAGCAAAGTTAACATCACCTAACATAGCATAAGAAGCAGTAGTACCACCAGTTGTAGGGTCTGTACATAATGAAATATACGGAATATTAGCATCTGCAAGTTGGGCTAATTTGGCTGAAGTTTTTACTAATTGCATCAACGAGTATGAAGCTTCCATCATTCTTGCTCCTCCAGATTTAGAAATCATTAAAAACGGCACTTTATTCTTTATTGAATAATCAATTGCTCTTGAAATTTTTTCACCAACAACACTTCCCATTGATCCACCAATAAAAGCAAAATCCATAGCGGCAACAACCAAATCTTTTCCTAAAGATTTTCCAACAGCTGTTCTAACAGCATCATTAAGTTTTGTTTTTTCGTATGCTTGTTTTAAGCGCTCTGTATATTTTTTAGTGTCAGTAAATTTTAAAGGATCTTTTGAAACCATGTTTTTGTCAAATTCTTTGAATTTGTTATCGTCAAAAAGAATTTCAAAATATTCTGCACTACCAATTCTTACGTGGTATCCATCTTCTGGACTTACATAATAATTTTCTTTTAATTCATCAGTATCTATAATTTTTCCACTGGGAGTTTTGTACCATAATCCTTTAGGCACATCTTTTTTATCTTCAGTTGCGGTTTGAATTCCCTTATCTTTTCTTTTAAACCAAGATGACATATTGTTTTGTTTTATGTTGAGAAATAGTGTTGCAAATTACTAAAAAAAATAAAGAGAACATATAAAAATATGCTCTCTTTAAGTAATTTGTTTATATAAGTATACCTTTTACAGGGTATTTACACAGTTTAAATCCTTAAAAGCTTGGATTAAACGCTTTTTAAAAGTTTCTTCACCTTTACGCAACCATCCACGTGGATCGTAGTACTTTTTGTTTGGTTTATCATCACCTTCTGGGTTACCAATTTGAGTTCTTAAAAATTCAATTTTATCATTCATATAATCTCTAATCCCTTCAGTGAAAGCAAATTGAAGATCAGTATCAATGTTCATTTTAATTACACCATATCCAATAGCTTCTCTAATTTCTTCAAGAGAAGAACCTGAACCTCCATGGAATACAAAATCTACAGGATTTGGCTTTGTTCCGTTTTTCTTTTCAATATATTTTTGTGAATTATCTAAAATTTTCGGAGTAAGTTTAACATTTCCTGGTTTATAAACCCCATGAACATTTCCAAAAGAAGCAGCAATTGTAAAATTATCACTTACTTTTTTAAGTTCGTCATAAGCATAAGCAACTTCTTCAGGCTGCGTATATAGTTTAGATGCATCAACATCTGAATTATCTACACCATCTTCTTCACCACCTGTTATACCTAATTCAATTTCTAAAGTCATACCCATTTTAGCCATACGAGCCAAATAAGTTTTACAGATTTCAATATTTTCTTCTAAAGGTTCTTCAGATAAATCAATCATATGAGAACTATATAATGGTTTACCTGTTTCTTTAAAAAATTGTTCACCTGCATCTAACAATCCATCAATCCATGGTAATAACTTTTTAGCGCAATGGTCTGTATGTAAAATAACAGGTACTCCATATGCTTCTGATAATGTATGAATATGTTTTGCTCCAGCAACACCACCTGCAATGGCAGCTTTTTGGCCTTCGTTAGATAATCCTTTTCCTGCATTAAATTGTGCTCCACCGTTTGAAAATTGTATAATTACTGGTGAATTTAATTCTTTTGCTGTCTCTAAAACAGTATTAATTGTATTTGATCCTATAACATTCACAGCTGGTAAAGCGAATTTTTTTGATTTTGCTAATTTAAAAATAGCTTGTACTTCGTTTCCAGTTGCTACTCCTGGTTTAATTAAATGACTCATAATATTTTAATTGATTAATAGTATTTACTTTATTGAACAAAATTAATGAAATATACTTATTTATTTAGCTTTGAATTGAAAAAAAACGAAATCGAAATAGTATTTAAAGGTAAGCTTAAAATGGATAACTAATACCAAAATTGTACACATTATTTTTAAAATTTACATGTTGAAACCATTTATTGTTCTTTAAATATGGTTCGTAAGTTTTAAAACCAAGATCTAGTCTTAATAAAATAAAGCTTAAATCGTATCTAATACCAAATCCAGATCCAATTGCAATATCTGATAACGATTTTATACCATTAAATTTAGCTTCAGAGGATGTTAGCGCTGAATTTGAAATATCCCAAATATTACCGGCATCTACAAATAATGCCCCTTTTACACTATTTATAATCTTAAATCTATATTCTAAACTGCTAATAAATTTTAAGTTTCCAACATTATATTCTAATCCTGTTTTTGTTGTTCCTGGTCCTAAATCATAAATTTTCCATGCTCTTAAATCATTTGGACCTCCTATAAAATAACTTCTGCTAAATGGTATTGTAGTTGAATTTTTGTATGGAAAAGCAACTCCTAAAAAACTTCTAAAAGCTAACACATTTTCTAATGATAAATTCCAGAATTTTTTATATTCTAAATCTGTTCTAATGTATTGAGCAATTGGTGTGTTAAATAAAAGTTTTACATTGTTTTCATCTTTATTTGTGGCTAATAATGTTGTTAAATTTCCTGTTGAAACAAAACGTGCCCTAAAAAAAGAAAAATTAGTGTCTTTATAATTTTCACTATTATTGTATGTAAAAGTGTATGCAGTTGAAGGGATTAGAACATCTTCTGTAATTATATTATAACGATTTTTTATGTTTTGGGCTATGGTAAATTCAGTAAGGTTTGAACTTTCAAAATCAGAATCTATATTTGAATTAATAAATTCAATTACATTATCTGTAGAAATATCTTCATTAAAATATTCAGAAGCGATACTTTGAATTTCAGTAAACTCAGAATTGTAAATATCAAAATAGGAATCGACATTTAAATTTTTTATAAACTGAGCATTTATAAGTTGAAAACTGTGTTTTTTTGTATTGGAAGATTCCCAAGTATAATCAATAATTCCAGTAAATTTTTGTTTATCTAAACCTATGTTTTTTTGCAAACTTGTACCTACAGTAAAAATGGAATTGGGTGACATGTTTTTTGGAATAATTTTATCAGGTTTAAAAGGAAATAAAATTCTAGGAAGCTCTATAGAAACATCTCCACCAATTTCCCAAGCATTTAATAATTTTTCATCATCTGCTGCATCTTTTGAATCTAAAAAAGAACCTTGTACAGAGAATTTTAAAATTTCGGATCCTTTAAAAATATTTCTATTTAAAAATGATAATTTACCCGAAATTCCTAATTGCCGAATATTGGAATGTGTAAGTTCTGTGCTTACACCAATTGAATATTTTTTTAAAGGAGTTAAGTAAATTGATGCTTCTAAAAAATCATTTTCAAGTTCATTATATTTTATGTCTACCGTTCTAAAATTATTTAAACGTCTTAAATTTTTCCGAGTTAACTCTCGCGTTTCATCTTTATAAATATCATTTGGTTCAATAAAAATGTCATTAAGCAATAATTTAGGGTTGTATCTTAATTTATCTTGAGTTAAAAATAAATACTCCTTATAATTCAAACTATCTTTAACTGGGTCGTCTTTTGTGTTATAGGTATAATCTGTATAGATATTAATATTTTTAATTTTTTGAATTTTAAAAGGTACATTAGCAATACTGTCATTAATTATCAAATCAATATTAGATTTATAATTTGATGTATCTGCATCTATTAAAATTGCATTTTTATTAAAGCGATAAACTCCTGAATTTCTGAATAATTTTGTTATTCTATTTTGTTCAGCTAAAAACAAAGAATATTTAAATTGTTCTCCTTTTTTTATGAAAGATTCATTTTGGCTTAATTTGTAAATTGAGTCAAGTACTTTGGATTCAATATTAGTAGTAATTGTATCTATTTTGTATGGTTTATCTGTAACCACAATATAGTTAACAATTGCTTTTTTGTTTTTTAAAAATTTAACATCAAAATTCACATCAACGTTAAAATAGCCTTCATTATGATAAACGCTGGTTAAATTTTCAACAGTTTGTGATGCTTTTTTTTTGTCAAAAATCACAGGTTCTTCACCATTAGTAAGCCACCAATTATGTGTGCCTTTTTTAAAATTATATAATCCTTTTGTTTGTTTTTCAGAAAATACTTTACTAATAAAATTTGAAGTTTTTGGATGATTGTATTTCCACTCCTCAAATTCTGGCTCAAAATTTTTATTACCTATATTATAAAAATGAAGAGGAAAAGGAACTCCTAGTACTAGCTGATTTGGGCGTTGCACTATATAACCGTTTATTTCATCATCAACATTTTTCTTGTCATTTACAAAAATTGTATTATTTGTAAGTAAATAATCGTTTTCAGAAACATACTTTACTGTATTGCAAGATGAAAAACCTAAAGATATACTTAATAAAATTATTAATATTATAATATTGTTTTTCAATAAATAAGAGTTTAAATTTGTTTCAAATGTAAAACTTTTCGAGGTATTACCCAATTACTATTTTTATAAATAAATATATGAGTTTAAGTAAAAATCAACTAAAATTAATAACGAGCTTAGGTCAAAAAAAGTACAGGGTAAAGCATAATTTATTTATTGCCGAAGGAACAAAAGTTGTAAATGAGTTTTTAAACTCAACATTTCAGTTAGAAGCTCTTTTTTGTGTTGATGATTCCGAATATAAAAAGAGTGATAAAGTATTTTTAATTTCTATTACGGAATTAAAAAAAATAAGTAATCTTTCTACACCCAATAATGTGTTGGCAATTTTTAAAATTCCAAATGTAAAGAGTTTTGAAAATGAAGGACTTGTTCTAGTATTAGATGAATTAAATGATCCTGGAAATTTAGGAACAATAATAAGGTTAAGTGATTGGTTTGGAGTAAATGAAATAGTTTGTTCTAATAATACTGTAGATTGTTACAATGCCAAAGTAATACAGGCTTCAATGGGGTCTTTAACTAGGGTTAATATAACTTATACAGATTTGGAATTGTATTTAAAAAATACGGAAAAACCAAAATTTGCGTCATTAATGAATGGTAAGAATGTTTATAAAACTAAATTACCAAAAGATGCCATTTTAGTAATGGGAAATGAAGCTAATGGTATTAGTGAATCCGTTTTAAAACTGATGGATAATTCAGTTTCAATTCCAAGATTTGGAAATTTAAAACAAACAGAAAGTTTAAATGTTGCAACTGCAACAGCAATTTTATTAAGTGAATTTAAGCGATTAACTTAGTGGAAGGCAAATTTTATAAAAATTCCTCTCGTTCCAAAATAATCAATGTTACCCGTCCACTTACTGTTAGGGTTGTAATCTCTCACTAATTCATCGTTAATTGCAAAAACACCTCTAATTGATGGTGAAAAAATAAAATAGGGTAAATAAAAATCTACTCCAACACCAATTTCATAAGTAAAATTGTTTTTTTTCATTCTAAACTCTTGGTTGGAATTGTCATCAGGATTGTCTTGATTACTTGAGAAATTATAATCAAAAGAAACCCCACCAACTAAGTAAGGGCGAAAATTATATAGCCTGTCGGTACTTAATTTTAATAATAATGGAATTCTTAAATAGGTAGCATTTACATCTCTTATACTATCTTTTGGCCCACCTGAAATATGTGTAAACGCTAGTTGTTTAGTATTGCTTGATAATCCAGGTTCAATTCTTAAATTAATATTTTTATGTATTCGTAAATCTCCTATTAAACCAACATTAAAACCGGTAGAAGGTGTAACATCTATAAAAGTACCATTTGGTATTTCATAAGTTATTTTGTAATCCTTCATATTTAAACCTAAATAATATCCCCAAAAAACAGTTTGTTTATCCCAATTTTGTTTGTAAATAACTTTATCTCGAGATTGTGCCTTTAAACTATTTATTATAAAAATAAATATAATTGCTAAAACTATTTTTTTCATAAATTATTTCTTTGCTATATAAATTGAAGCAACACCAAAAGTTTGTGGTTTGTTTTCAACATTTATAAACCCAATTTTTTCTAAAATATTGTTGAATGCCTTTCCATGTGGAAAAGATGCAGCAGAATCCGATAAATATTTATAAGCAGATTTATCTTTTGAAAATAATTTACCAATAGTTGGTAGAATTTTAGTAGAATACAATTTATATCCTTGTTTATAAGGTGTTTTTGTAGGGACAGAAGTTTCTAATACTACAAAAGTTCCAGTTGGTTTTAAAACGCGATAAATTTCGGATAGACCTTTTTCTAAATTTTCAAAATTTCGAACCCCAAAAGCAACTGTAATGGCATCAAAATAATTGTTTTCAAAAGGAATATTTTCAGAATCACCAAAAACCATTTCAATTTGATTGTTAAGTTGTAATTTTTCAATTTTTTTACGCCCAACGTTCAACATTCCTTCAGAAATGTCCAATCCAATTATTTTTGAAGCTTTTGTTTTTGTTAAATTAATCGCCAAATCACCAGTTCCAGTAGCAATATCCAATATTTTATCAGGGTAGGATTTTCCTATTATTTCAACAACTTTTTTGCGCCATTTAATATCTATTCCAAAGGAAATAACACGGTTTAAACCGTCGTATTCTTTAGAAATAGTATCAAACATTTTAGCAACTTGCTCCTTTTTTCCTAATTGTGAATCTTTGTAAGGTTTTACTTTTTCCGCCATAAATCAATTAGTAGTTTACTGCTACAACCTCTTCAATTTTACCAGGAATTAATTGCTTTAGCATATTTTCAATTCCGTTTTTTAAAGTTATTGTAGATGAAGGGCAACCGCTACACGCGCCTTGTAAAATTACACTTACAATTTTTTCTTCTTCATTATAAGATTGAAATAAGATATTTCCGCCATCGGCTGCTACAGCAGGTCTAATATACTCATCTAAAATACTGATTATTTGTTTTGAAACATCATCCAAATCCTCAACATTGTTTGTTGTGATTTCATTTTTTGATGCCGCTACGTTTTGTGTTGTGTTTTCAAGAATAATTAGTTTTCCTTCGGCGACAAATTGTTTAATAAAACTTCTAATCTCGTTGGTAACTTCATTCCATTCAACCACATCAAATTTAGTTATAGAGACATAATTTTCTGAAATAAAAACTTCTTTTACAAAAGGGAAATTATATAATTCTGTTGCTAAGGGTGAATTTTTTGCATCTTCAATATTTTTATATTCTAAGTCGCTATCCACCAATCTTTTGTTGGAAACAAATTTTAGTACTGAAGGATTAGGTGTTACTTCTGAATATACTTCAACCGGTATTAATTTTTTTGTGGCTTCTTCGATTATTAATTTACCACCGTTGTTTAAATAATTTTCAATTTGTTCTTTTACTTCTTCCTGAACATCAGCCCATTCAACAATTGAAAAGCGTTCTAAAGCAATAAAATTTGCAGAAATTAAAACACGTTTTATAAATGGTAAATGAAATAATTGTTGTGCCAAAGGAGAGTTTTTAGCTTCGTCAACATTATTATATTCGTGGCTACCGCTTGTTAAAATACTATTTGTTGTAAATTTAATTATAGTATCTGTAGTCGTTTTATTTATTGTTAAAGAAATTTGTTCCATTTTTATAAAATATTTTTGCAAAAGTACTAAAACAAATTTAGGTTTTTGCCTAAAAGTAAAAAACGCCTCTTTCAGGAGGCGTTAATAATTATATGTAATTAAAATTAAATGTTCAGTACTAAAGTTGCTGTTATTTTTGAATTATCAATATTTAATTCCGCTGCATTGACTTGATTGTATTGAGGATAAAAATTATAAGCTCCGGTATTTGAAGATTTTTGATAAGAAAAGTCTAATTTTCCACCTCTAAATTTATAACCTGCACCAAAGGAAAACCCTTCAATACTATCAGAATCCAGAGCGTTTTTATAAGGAGATTTTTCAATGTGATATCCACCTCTTAAAGAAACATCATCAAATCGCCACTCAGTTCCAATTCTAAGCTCTCCTGTGCTTTCTAAGTCGGATTTAAAAGCTTGATTTTCTATTGAAAAATTTGAATTGCTTAATTTTACATCACTGTAATTTTTATAAATATAATCAATGCTTATCAATCCTTGTTTATCAAAAATATATGCAAAACTACCAGTAAATTTACTTGGAGTTTTTAATTTGTAATCAAATGTGTTAATTCCCGAATAATCTGTTAGTAACTCATCTGTATTACTATAATATACCTCAAGGTCTGATTCTAAATAATCTTCAGAAAGATTGTACCAAACAGGTGATTTATAGGCTAAACCTAAACGTAGGTTTTCATTTGGTTTTGAAATTAATCCGAAGTTAAACGAAAATCCTTCTCCATAAGTAAATAATTCTTGAATTAAAGATGCGTCTAAATTATTTCCATTACCATCATTGTTATATTCTTCTAATAAAATTTGTTGATAATGCTCAATATCATATGAACTTATGGAAGCTCCTAAATATAAATTTTCATTATACTCAGAGGCAAACGTAAAGGTGTATTTACTGTTTTTGCCATCAGTTAAATTTTCAAAATATTGACCATTTGAATTCAAATACAAAATATCTTCATCATTGGCATCGTCAATCCAAGTTGGATAATTACTATTTCCGTTAGCTATCCAAAAATTTTCAAAGTCATTTGCTAAACTATAATTAAAACCCAAAGCAATTTTACCCCAATTAGAATTGCGACTATAAGTATTAAAAACAAATACACCACCAGATTGAGTTATATCTGCATTATTTGATTCAGAAAACTGATTATTGCCATAATAATTAGATGTCGTTTCAATATTATTGGTTCCAAATGTCAGTGTAA
>Ga0208305_10001047_pt1 | contig 13283 bp, 13 predicted proteins | sample ColrivemetaGS741_FD_187605 | JGI IMG/M metagenome (GOLD analysis project Ga0208305, IMG submission 187605) | Estuarine microbial communities from the Columbia River estuary - Flood tide ETM metaG S.741 (SPAdes) (version 2) | ecosystem: Environmental > Aquatic > Marine > Intertidal zone >... | reverse complement strand
GGCAATGATTAAAGAGATTATTGCAAAACAAGCTTTAAAGCCAAAAGCAATTTTTGGTTTATTTGAAGCCAATACCATTCATGATGATGACATTGTCATTCAGAAAAAAGGAATAGAAATAGCCGTCTTCAGAACCTTACGTCAGCAATTAAGTAAACGAGAGGGTGTTCCTAATTTGGCTTTGGCTGATTTTGTAGCGCCAAAGCACACAGGCTTCAATGATTATATGGGGGCTTTTTGCGTTGCTATTTTTGGGGCTCAAGAACTGGCAACCTCTTATAAAGAAAAAGAAGATGATTACAATGCGATTATGGTTCAGGCTATTGCAGACAGGTTTGCGGAGGCATTTGCAGAGTATTTACATAAACAGATAAGAACCAAACATTGGGGTTATTCCTCTGATGAAAACCTATCAAATGAGGACTTGATTAAAGAAAGTTATAAAGGTATCAGGCCAGCGCCAGGATATCCTGCATGTCCAGATCATCTTGAAAAAGAAACCATTTGGAGTTTGTTAGATGTTGAAAACAAAATTGGAGTCACGTTAACAGAAAGTTTAGCCATGTGGCCTGCAGCAGCCGTTTCGGGATATTATTTTGCAAATCCGGAAGCAAAGTATTTTGGATTAGGTAAAATAACGGATGATCAAGTAGTTGATTTTGCCGTTAGAAAAGGAATTAGTAATGACAAAGCAAGAAAATGGTTAAGTCCGAATATTGCTGAGGAATAAAAAAGATTTAATGAAAGTTACAGAACATATAAAAAAGTCCAACGGGAAAACATTGTTTTCATTTGAAATTATTCCACCGCAAAAAGGTAGAAATATTCAGGAATTATATGATAACATCGACCCGCTAATGGAATTTAATCCACCGTTTATTGATGTGACGACTTCAAGAGAAGAATACGTCTATATTGATAAAGGGCAAGGGCTTTTAGACAGAAAAATAACCCGTATGCGTCCTGGTACTGTGGGAATTTGTGCAGCCATAAAGCATAAATATAATGTGGATACCATTCCTCATGTTTTATGTGGCGGTTTCACAAAAGAAGAAACAGAATATCTCCTAGTAGATTGTCATTATTTAGGCATTGATAACGTCATGGCGTTGCGCGGAGATGCCATGAAACATCAACAGTATTTTGAAGCTGCTGAAGGTGGACATACTTATGCTGCAGAGCTGGTGCATCAAATGAGTGATTTAAACAAAGGCAAATATTTGCATGAGGTTGTAGAGTCTGATTATAAAACCAATTTTTGCATTGGAGTAGCGGGGTATCCAGAAAAGCATTTAGAAGCACCATCATTAAACACCGATTTAAAACGTCTTAAAGAAAAGGTAGATGCTGGTGCCAATTATGTGGTCACACAAATGTTTTTTGATAATGATAAATATTTTGAATTTGTTGAAAAGGCCAAACAGGCAGGAATTAATGTGCCAATTATTCCAGGAATAAAACCTATTGCAGTAAAGCGGCATTTACAATTACTACCACAAATCTTTAAGATTGATATCCCGGAAATATTAATTCACGAAGTGGAAAAGTGCAAAGACAATCATCAGGTACGTCAGGTAGGTATTGAATGGGCTATTAAACAATCTCAGGAGTTGCTAAAGGCAGGCGTACCAGTATTACATTATTATTCTATGGGGAAAAGCGACAATATAAAAGCCATTGCATCACAGATATTTTAATTATTCTATTACTTTTGCTGGCTAAGCAAATTATTTAATGAAGTTACTATGTAAAGTTGTTTTTTGTTTTTTATTTGGGATGTCATTTTCTCAAGAAAAGCAGCACACTTCCTCTTTTGATGTCAATTATTTTAAAGGAAATATTGCCTTACATAATAATGATATCCTTCATTTAATAACAGGTCATCCGGAAGGTGTTATTTTAAGTTGGAATAAAAAGACCTATGGTTTTAATGAGTGGGAACAACGGTTTAACTATCCAGATTATGGGGTCTCATTTGCTTATCAGAATTTAAAAAATGATGTTTTAGGAAACAATTATTCCTTATACGGACATTATAATTTTTATTTTCTAAAAAGAAATTTAATGTTTCGTATTGGTCAGGGATTAGCGTTTACTACCAATCCATATGACAGAGAAACCAACTACCGCAACAATGCTTTTGGTTCTAAAATTATGAGTGCTACCTACGTCATGCTTAATTATAAAAAGGAACATATTTTTGATCGGTTTGGTTTGCAGGCAGGTTTTTCACTGTTACATTATTCAAATGCCAATGTAAAGGCACCAAACACCAGTATTAATTCTGTAACCCTTAATTTAGGAGTTACCTATAATTTGGATGAAGAGGAACCAGAATATATAGTATTAGATAGCTCAGAAATTCATCTAAAATTCAAAGAACCCATTAAATACAATATTGTTTTTAGAAGTGGTGTTAATGAGAGCGATGTGGTTGGTAGTGGTCAGTTTCCATTTTACATCGTTTCAGCTTATGCCGATAAACGCATCAACCGAAAAAGTGCTTTTCAGTTTGGTGCTGATGTCTTCTTTTCTGATTTTTTAAAAGAATATATCTATTATCGGTCAGTTTCTTTTCCTGAAGAACCATCTACTGGAGATGAAGATTATAAGCGTGTTGGTTTGGTTGTTGGTCATGAGTTGTTTGTCAACAAGATGTCATTAGTAACTCAGTTAGGGTATTATGTGTATTACCCATTTGATTTTGAAGGAAGAACTTATATAAGAATTGGTTTAAAACGCTATTTTGGAAAGAAATGGTTTGGAGCGGTAAGCTTAAAAGCCCATGCGGCAAAGGCAGAAGCCGTTGAATTAGGACTTGGTGTTAGATTATGAAGAAATTAGTTTATTTAATTATAATAGTTTTATTGTTTTCATGTAATAGTGAAAATGCAGGGGATTGTTTTCAAACGGCGGGCAATATTATACAACAAGAATTAGCTCTGGATACATTTGATAAAATTTTGGTGAATAGAGATGTTGAATTGATAGTAAAAGAAGGCAGCACACAAAAGGTGATTATTGAAACAGGGAAAAATTTATTGAATGATGTTGAAGTTATTGTAGTGGACAGTAAATTAATTCTAAGTGATAATAACAGTTGTAATTATGTGCGTGATTATGGTATTACTAAAGTATATGTTACTTCACCCAACATTACGGAAATTAGAAGCTCGACACAATATGAGGTCAGTTCAGATGGTGTCTTAGCCTATTCAAGTTTAACCATTTTGTCTGAAGATTATAATGCACCAGACTCCTTTACTGTTGGTAATTTCAGACTTGACATTGATACTGCTAGTTTCAATGTGGTGTTTAACAATTTATCAAATGCCTATATTACTGGAAAAACCAATAATTTAAATGTGACTTATGCTTCTGGTACTTCAAAATTTGAAGGGAGAAATCTGATAGCTCAAAACGTTTATATATGGAATCGAAGTTCTGGCGATATGATTATCAATCCCATTCAACAAATAACTGGAAAAATATCAGGAACCGGTAATGTTATATGTGTGAACAGGCCACCAATAGTTGAGGTGGAAGAGCAGTATAAAGGTCGTCTAATTTTTGAGAATTAGTTACTAGTCAATTCTCTAAACATACTTTCTAAACTGGCGTTTTTTTGATTTAATTGTAAAATTTTAAGTTGATTGTCATGTGCAAAATCAAACACATGGGAGCGCATATCTTCAGAGGTTTTAAAAGTGATTTCATAGACAAAACCATGTGGATTAATGACGTTTTTTACTTTGGGTAATTTCTGTAAAAAAGCATCTTCAACTCTGTAATCAAACTCGACAATGACGGTTTGTTCTTTGCCTTCCTGAAGTTCTATTAATTTTTTATCAGCTACAATTTCGCCTTTATTAATGATGATAACACGGTCACATATGGCCTCAACTTCTTGCATGATATGGGTTGATAAAAAGACAGTTTTTGTTTTGCCAATGGATTTTATCAAGTTTCTAATATCAACCAATTGGTTGGGGTCTAATCCAGTAGTAGGTTCGTCAAGAATTAATACGTCCGGGTCATGCAATAATGCACTGGCCAAACCAACGCGCTGTCTGTATCCTTTTGAGAGTTGTCCTATTTTTTTATGCGATTCTGGGGTTAATCCTGTAAGTTCAATAACTTCTTGAATGCGTTCATTTGAAATTTTATAAATCTGAGCATTAAATCTTAAATATTCCTTTATATACATCTCAAGATAAAGCGGGTTGTTTTCAGGTAAATACCCTACACTTTTTTGAACGTTTTTAGGGTGTTCATTAACATCAAAGGTATTTACTTTAATGGTACCTGAAGAGGCCTCTATATAAGTAGTCAAAATTTTCATCATGGTCGATTTTCCTGCACCATTCGGTCCTAAAAAACCAACAATTTCTGGTTTTGAAACCTTAAACGAGATGTTATTTAAAGCTTTTTGGCTTCCGTAAAGTTTTGAAACACCACTAACTTCTATTGACATATTCAAATTGTTTGCTCAAAAATAATGATTATATAATTTAAACGAAGGTTTACCTTAAATTCTTTAAAACTTTTGGATAAAATATAAAAAAAGGGTAGTACAATTTTGATTTGTTAAAATATTATTTACTTTAGCCACTCAATTATGAAAACAAAAGTAGGTTACACATATTTTAGCAACTGGTTTTATTTCTTTTTTAGCAAAGAAATCGAGACGTTGTATGTGTAATTTATAAAAAATAAATTTGAATATAAGTCTCGATGGAAATCGGGACTTTTTTTATATATGATAAAAACTGTCGCCATACAAGGAGTAAAAGGATCGTTCCACCATATTGTGTCTCAGGAGTATTTTAATAAGCCTGTTGATGTTATTGAGTGTTTAACTTTTGATGAAGTTGTTGAATCCTTAATTAGTAAAAAGAGTGATGCTGTTATCATGGCCTTAGAGAATTCTATCGCAGGTTCTATCATTCCTAATTACGCTTTAATAAATAAATATGATTTGCACGTTGTTGGAGAACATTATTTAGATATTCAGCATAATTTAATGGCATTGCCTAATCAAACTATTGATGATATTAAAGAAGTGTATTCACATCCCATGGCATTGTTACAATGTATGGATTTCTTTCAAGCATATCCGCATATTAAATTAGTGGAAGATAAAGATACTGCAGAGGTTGCAGAGAGGATTCATAAACGTGAATTAAAAAATGTTGGTGCCATTGCGAGCGTTATGGCTGCAGACATATTTGAATTAGATATATTGGCGCGGAGCATTCAAACTATTAAGCATAATGAAACACGGTTTGCTATTGTAAAAAGAGAAAATTCTGAAATTCCAGAGAACGAAATCAATAAGGCCTCTTTAAAGTTTGAGACAGATCATAAACGTGGAAGCTTGGCAGCCATCCTAAATGTGATGAGTGATTGTAAATTGAATTTAACAAAAATACAATCCTTGCCAATCATTGAAACCCCTTGGAAATACTCGTTTTTTGTAGATGTTACTTTTGAAACCTATAATGACTTTTCAAAAGCTAAAGCCATTTTGAAAATTATGGCTCAAGGCATGAAAATATTGGGTGAATATAAAAATGCAAAGTTATGATTGAAGTAGCCAATAGATTGCATACGGTGGAAGAATATTATTTCTCAAAAAAATTAAGAGAAGTTAATATGCTTATAGCTAACGGAAAACCAATCATAAATTTAGGAATTGGTAGCCCAGATATGCAGCCACCTCAAAAAGTTATTGACGCTATAACTAATAGTTTTCAAAACCCTAATGCTCATAAATATCAAAGTTATCAGGGTTTACCTGAACTTAGAGAGGCTATGGCGGCATTTTATAAAGAGCATTTTCATGTTTCGTTAAGTCCGCTAAATGAAATACTGCCTCTTATGGGAAGTAAAGAAGGCATTATGCATATTTCAATGGCCTATTTAAATGAAGGTGATGAGGTTTTAATTCCAAATCCTGGCTACCCAACTTATGAATCTGTCACTAAATTAGTTGGTGCCAAACCACTATTTTATGAGTTGGATGCCATTAACAATTGGTCACCAGATTTAAAAGCACTATCCAATAGAGATTTAAGTAAGGTTAAGATTATGTGGGTTAATTATCCACATATGCCTACAGGTGCTCAACCTAGTAAATTTTTGTTTGAAGAGTTGGTGGTATTTGCTAAAAGGCATAATATCTTAATTGTGAATGATAACCCCTATAGTTTTGTTTTAAATGAGAATCAACAGAGTATCTTAAGTATTCCCGGAGCTAAAGAGGTTTGTTTAGAGCTTAATTCATTGAGTAAAACGTTTAACATGGCTGGTTGGAGAGTAGGTATGGTTGTTGGCGATAGTAGTCACATCAGCAATATTTTAAAGGTTAAAAGCAACATGGATTCAGGCATGTTTTATGGTATTCAAAAAGGAGCCATTGAAGCCCTAAAATGTACTAAAATGTGGTATGTTACTTTAAATAATGTATATCAAAAACGCAGGGATTTAGTCTGGCAGTTGGCGGATGCTTTAAATTGCACGTATGATAAGGAAGCTACAGGACTTTTTGTTTGGGCAAAATTACCAGCACATTTAAAATCAGAAGCATTTATAGATTCAGTACTTAAAAACAATCATATTTTTATTACTCCAGGAACTATTTTTGGAAGTAAGGGAGAAGGTTATATAAGATTTTCATTATGTGCCTCAACAGAAGTTTTAGAAGAAGCAATAGCAAGAGTGAGATGAAATGAGAAAAAGAATTTCAATATTGAAAAAAAATGATACCAAGCGAATTACATCTGACATTAATAAAATAATAAAAGCAATCAGATGAAACATATATTTGTCATAGGAGTTGGATTGATTGGTGGAAGTATAGCCTTAGATTTAAAACGGCTGAATCCAGAGGTAACTGTTTATGGAATGGATAATAATCCTGCACATTTAGCAGAAGCCATAAGTTTAAAAATTATTGATAAAAAGGCTGAATTTGCCGATTTGAAACACGCAGATTTAGTGATTCTTTCAATTCCAGTAGATGCATCAGTAAATACCATAATTAAAATACTGGATGTTATTTCAGATAATACTTTAGTGGTAGATGTAGGTTCTACAAAATTAGATATTTGTAAAGTGGTATCTGAACATCCAAAAAGACGAAATTTTTTAGCCATGCATCCCATTGCTGGTACTGAGTTTTCTGGGCCTAAAGCGGCTATTCATGGGTTGTTTAAAAACAAAACAAATATTATTTGTGAAGTTGAGAAGACAGCTTTTAAGCTTCAGGAAAAGGCATTAAAATTATTTGAATCTATTGGAATGCGCATCAGATATATGAATCCGGAATCTCATGATAAACATATTGCCTATGTTTCTCACCTATCACATATAAGTTCATTTATGCTTGGGAAAACAGTCATTGAAAAAGAAAGGAATGAACGCGATATTTTTGATATGGCTGGGAGTGGATTTGCCTCTACAGTAAGATTGGCAAAAAGTTCACCAGAAATGTGGACGCCTATTTTTAAACAGAATAAAGATAATGTTATTGAAACATTAGAAGAATATATTATCAATCTCACTCATTTTAAAGACATGATGAAACAAAATGATTTTGAAGCTATTTATAATGAGATGAAAAACACAAACCACATAAAAGATATTTTAAAAGGAATTGCTTAAGTAGAAAATTATGGAAAACAAGAAAGAGTTAAGAAGCTGGTTAGATGATTTAAAATTAAATCACCCATTAGTAATTGCAGGACCTTGCAGTGCGGAAACAGAAGAACAAGTTTTAAAAATTGCGCATGAGTTGAAAAATACCGATGTGAGTTATTTTAGAGCTGGAATATGGAAACCAAGAACACGCCCGGGAATGTTTGAAGGGGTTGGTGCTTTAGGTTTGAAATGGCTACAAAAAGTTAAGGAAGAAACAGGCATGAAAACAGCTACTGAAGTGGCCAATGCTGCTCATGTAAAATTGGCTTTAGAGCATGATGTTGATTTACTTTGGATTGGTGCACGTTCTACAGTAAGCCCTTTTATAGTTCAGGAAATTGCAGATGCTTTACATGGAACTGATAAAATAGTGTTGGTAAAAAACCCGGTAAACCCGGATTTGGCTTTATGGCTTGGAGCGATTGAACGATTATACACAGCTAATATTAATAAATTAGGCGTCATCCATCGTGGATTTTCAACCTATGAAAAATCAAAATACAGAAATAATCCGGAATGGCAATTGGCTATTGAATTGCAAACAAAATTCCCGGATTTGCCAATAATTAATGATCCATCACATATCACTGGAAAACGAGACATGATTTTTGATGTTTCACAAACAGCATTAGATTTAAATTTTGATGGATTGATGATTGAAACACATTTTGATCCGGACAATGCATGGAGTGACGCTTCTCAACAAGTGACACCACAAACATTGATTCAAATTATGAAAGATTTGAAAATAAGAAAGGAGACAGAACCTGAAGCAGAATATAATAGTAAATTAAATAATTTAAGAGCACAGATTGATGTGATTGACAATCAAATTATTGATTTATTAGGGAAGCGAATGAAATCTGCAGATGGTATCGGAGCACTTAAAAAGCAAAAAAACGTGGCTGTTTTACAAAGTAAGCGTTGGAATGAAATTTTAGGCCACATGGTTTTAGAAGGAGAATCTAGAGGTCTAAGTGAAGAGTTTGTTTTGAAAATGTTTAAAGCAATTCATCAGGAATCAATAAACCATCAGGAAAAAATAATTAATGGGTAATAAAAAAAGCCTCGCATTTGCGAGGCTTTTTTTATAGTTTAGTTTCTACTATTGCTTATTTCTTTTGAAAATATAACGGGTAATAAAAATACCATTTCCATCTCCTTTTCCTGAATCACTTTCAACGGCACTAGTCACAAAGGCTAATTCCCAGCCTTCTATTATCATAGTATTGATTTTAGAAGTGATAAGGGCATCATTGGCAGCAATGTTTTGAAAACGAATACCGGCAACATTATAAAAGTTTAATAATTTAGTTTCGTCAAAATCCTTAACACGAATTTCGGACCGATCAGATTTGTTTCTACCATTATCATCTTCAGTTTGTGTACTGGTAAATTCTTTATAGTCTTTTTCTTCGTTTGCACTAATTAATCTAGAACGACCCAATCCCATTGGTACAATAGATTCTACACTGGTAACCACCTTGAACTCTACTTGTGCATTAGCGTCAATAAAAAATATCAATGTTAAGGCAATAATTAAAATTGTTTTTTTCATGTTGTTGGTTTTTAAAATTAAGTGTCTAATATACACTTTTTGTTAAAGTGAAATGTTGTTAATTTGTACTAATGAAATTATTTTAATTTAATGACAGGACTTGTTTATAAATCTACTGGAAGTTGGTATATCGTAAAAACAGATTTAGGGGATGTTTACGAATGCCGAATAAAAGGAAAATTTAGGATAAAGGGTATTAAAAGTACCAATCCTATTTCTGTTGGTGATATTGTAGATTTTGAGCTTGAAACAGATAATAATCAGGTGTCCGGAATTATTCATAATATTCATGACCGTAAGAATTATATAGTCAGAAAATCGGTTAATCTTTCCAAACAAACACATATTATAGCGGCTAATATTGATCAGGTTTTTTTAATGATTACCATTAATAATCCACCAACATTAACCAGTTTTATTGACAGGTTTTTAGTCACGGCAAATGCGTATTCCATAAAAACTGTTTTACTTTTTAATAAAATTGATACTTATGATGAGGAGACTTTAAATGAAGTCAAGTATTTGGCGCACATTTACAGAAAAATCGGTTATGAATGTATTGGTGTTTCAGCAGCAACCGGTAAAAACGTAGATAAAGTAAAGGCTTTAATGCATGATAAAGTAAGCATGTTTTCAGGCCATTCTGGAGTCGGTAAATCGACTTTAGTGAATGCCATTGAACCTGATTTAAATATTAAAACTAAAGAAATCTCTTCTCTCCATATGCAAGGACAGCATACCACAACCTTTGCAGAAATGTTTGATTTAAGTTTTGGTGCTAAAATTATTGACACACCAGGGATTAAAGGTTTTGGGGTGGTTGATATGGACAAAGAAGAAGTTGGTGATTATTTTCCTGAGATTTTTAAATTGAAACAACATTGCAAGTTTAACAATTGTTTACATGTTCATGAGCCTAATTGCGCCGTTAAAAAAGCACTTGATAATGACGAGGTCGCTTTTTCGAGATATCGCAGCTACCTGCAAATAATTGAAGGAGAAGATGAGCATTACAGAACAGATAATTGGGAGCAAGAATAGATGAAAGTAGTTATACAACGGGTTTCTAAAGCTAGTGTTACCATTGAAGGTGTTAAAGTAGCTTCCATAGGTAACGGGCTTTTAATTCTTTTAGGAATCGTTGAAGATGACACTCAAGAAGATATTAAATGGCTTTCAAATAAAATTGTAAATCTTCGCGTTTTTGGAGATGAGAATGATGTTATGAATCTTTCTTTATTAGATGTTAATGGAGAAATAATTGCGGTGAGTCAATTTACCCTGCATGCCTCCACCAAAAAGGGAAACAGACCCAGTTATATTAAAGCAGCAAAGCCTGAAACTGCTATACCGTTATATGAAACTTTTATTAAGCAACTAGAATTAGATTTAGGTAAAAAAGTTCAAACCGGCCAATTTGGAGCTGATATGAAAGTAGATTTAATTAATGACGGACCAGTTACCATCATTATTGATTCTAAGAATAGAGAATAAAGCACCATTCTAAACAAAAGTTCAGAGCGTTCTTCTTTCATAAGATTTATTATTTTCTCAGAAAAAAACTACCTTATTGGAAATTTTAAATTAGCAAGCATATTATTGTAAACTTCCGATTTTACAGACATTACAATGTCTAAAGTGGAGCCCACAAATAACAAAATAATACAAATTAAGCCGAAAAGAGTAAGGAAATCCAGAGCTCTAATAAGCTCATAGCGTGTGTTTTTATTATTCATTTTAGTTGGTTTGGTTGGTTAATATAGCACCTAATATAAATAAATTCTTAACATATCCTTAACTTTTTAACATTTATTTTTATGATAATGAGTCAATTATGTATTTTACTTAAGTTTTTATAGCTAATATTATTGGAATGCAATTTCAGCCAAACATTTAATTAATTTAAGTTTTCTATCTTTCCAGACTTTAAAATCAGATAAAAAAATCATTAATGGCATCTATATTTGGGCATAGTGCAGTGGCATATACATTAACAAAATTAATGGATAACAAAAATCTAAAATGGTTATTGTTAGCAGCCATTATCTCAACTATTTTGCCCGATTTTGATGTTATTAGTTTTAAATTAGGGATACCATACGTGCATCCATTAGGTCATAGAGGATTTACCCATTCTATTTTATTTGCTTTGTTATGGGCTTTGCTAATAATGAGTATTTTAGGAAGGCAAAACAAAACATTATGGTTTCTGGTCATCTTTCTTTCAACGGTTTCACATGGAATTTTAGATGCCATGACCACTGGAGGCAGAGGCGTTGGGTTTTTTATTCCGTTTAATAATGATCGTTTTTTCTTTCCATTTCAGGTCATCAGAGTATCGCCGTTAGGATTTAAAAAATTTTTCTCTGAATGGGGTATGCAAGTAATTTTTTCGGAAATTAAATATGTACTGCTGCCATGCTTATTAATTTTATTATTTTTATATCTCTTTAAAAAATCAAGATGAATATTGAAAACGCACAACAAGTAGTAGATGGCTGGATTCAAGAACATGGTGTTCGGTATTTTAATGAACTTACCAATATGGCGCAGCTTACGGAGGAAGTAGGCGAAGTAGCTAGGATTATTGCCCGACGTTATGGAGAACAAAGCGAAAAGGAAAGTGATAAAGACAAGGATCTTGGTGAAGAGCTTGCTGATGTCTTATTTGTAGTGTTATGTTTAGCAAACCAAACCGGTGTTAATTTACAAGAAGCTTTTGATAGGCGTATGTATGAAAAGGGTAAACGGGATCATGACAGGCATCATAATAACGAAAAATTAAAATAAATAATAAGTATATTAGCCCTTCTTTTATGAAGCGTTTTTAATTTTTTCTATGAATATTATACTTCAAAAGTCAACTGTAAAAAGGAAATCTGCCATTCAAATAACCGGTTCAAAAAGTGAATCAAACCGCTTGTTGTTACTCCAGGCATTGTACCCTGAATTGCAAATAGAAAATGTTTCAAATTCTGACGACAGCCGATTGATGATGAATGCATTAAAATCGACCTCTGAGATTATTGATATTCATCATGCAGGCACAGCGATGCGGTTTTTAACAGCATTCTTTGCAATTCAAGAGGGTAGAGAGATCATATTAACCGGATCTGACCGAATGAAAGAACGACCTATCAAGATATTGGTAGATGCCATACAATCTTTGGGAGCGCAAATTGAGTATTTAGAAAATGATGGATTTCCGCCATTAAGAATTACTGGTCATAACTTAACACAATCAAAAGTAACCCTTCAGGCCAATGTAAGTAGTCAATATATTTCGGCTTTATTGCTTATTGCTTCAAAACTTGATCATGGTTTAGAGTTAACTCTTGAAGGCGACATTACGTCCATTCCCTATATTAAAATGACACTAAGTTTACTGGATGAAATTGGCGTGAAATCAACTTTTATTGATAATGTCATTACAATTGAAAAGAATAGTAAAAAATTAAAGACTAAAACATTAGTAGTAGAATCAGATTGGTCATCAGCATCCTATTTTTACAGCATTGCTGCATTGAGTAAAATTGGTACAGAAATAACCTTGTCTTCCTATGAAGAAAACTCTTTACAAGGCGATTCCGTTTTAGCAGATATTTATAAACACTTTGGTGTATCAACCATTTTTAGTGACCATTCGGTGATATTAAAAAAGGAATCTAATATCTTGAATCCATTAATTCTGAATTTGCAAAAGGCGCCTGATATCGCTCAAACCATTGCTGTAACCTGTTTTGCTTTAGGGGTTTCATGTGATTTGACAGGCCTTCATACCTTGAAAATCAAGGAAACTGATAGATTGGTAGCTTTAAAAACTGAAATTGAAAAACTTGGAGGTCAAGTAACAATTTCAAATGACTCTTTACAACTTTCAGAAGAGCAAACCATTAAAAAAATGGTGTTAGTAGCCACCTATAATGATCACAGAATGGCTATGGCGTTTGCCCCTTTAGCTTTAAAAACAGAGTTAGTTATTGAAAATGCAGAGGTAGTTTCAAAATCATATCCAACCTTCTGG
>Ga0208305_10001032_pt1 | contig 13373 bp, 17 predicted proteins | sample ColrivemetaGS741_FD_187605 | JGI IMG/M metagenome (GOLD analysis project Ga0208305, IMG submission 187605) | Estuarine microbial communities from the Columbia River estuary - Flood tide ETM metaG S.741 (SPAdes) (version 2) | ecosystem: Environmental > Aquatic > Marine > Intertidal zone >... | reverse complement strand
TTAACACTCATAACGCATACTAAGTCAATATCGTTAATGGTATCTTCTAATAGGTTAATACTAGTATGAGGATTCAACGCAACTCCTGCTTTCATTCCTTCTGCTTTTATAGCCTGTAAGGTTCTGTGTAAATGAGGACACGCTTCGTAATGCACCGTTAAAATATTGGCTCCTAAATCCGCAAAAGTTTTAATGTATCTGTCTGGATCTACAATCATTAAATGAACATCTATTGTCTTTTTCGCGTATTTAGTAATGGCTGCAAGTACTGGCATTCCAAAAGAAATATTAGGCACAAAAACACCATCCATAATATCTATATGAAACCAATCTGCTTCACTTTTATTTACCATTTCAATGTCTCGCTGTAAATTTGCAAAATCGGCTGCAAGTATTGATGGTGCAATTAGTTTAGAATTCATATAAATTTAAAATATTGGATTAGCCAAAAATAACTTTTTAGATTTACTTTTAAAATTTTTGATTGATAAAGTTTTCAACCATAGTTGCTATTTCGTTAGCAATCATATTATCTGCATTTCTTAACCATGTTAAATAATCAGATAAATTTTTTAAAGCACAATTATCGCTTACTACGGTAAAACCAAAATTGTATTCTTCAAAAATTCGTTCTTCGATGGTTGTGTCAATTATTTTAAAAATATTACGATGTCTGTCGTCCATCTGAATTTTGCTAAAAATAGCATCGACTGTTTGATGGTTGCCTTCAAATACTTGTAAAAAATTATTGTTTTTATAAACTAAAATACCCGTTATATTGTTTTTAGCATTATTAGATTTGGCCGTAAGAATAAGGTTGTTAAAATCGTTTATAGAATTATTTATTCTTGAATCGCTAATATAGCAGATGGTCTTTAGCATTTTGTGATAAAATTGTTTAAAAAATAATGTATGCCCCGTGATTGGGTTTGCAAAAGTAAATAATAATTAGGTTGTTATTTTTTTTCAGTTGTTATTTAATTTTGAATATAAAAAATGAACCCTCGGTAATCAGCCGAGGGTTCTTTCATCAATCAAAAAACGAACAGTTATGTGTAACTGTTTGTTACTGTAATTTAGTTGTAAATAATTTACTAGCCTAAATATGTTTTTAATATTTTACTTCTAGAAGTATGTTTCAATCTTCTAATCGCTTTTTCTTTAATCTGGCGAACGCGCTCACGAGTTAAATCGAACGTTTCTCCAATCTCTTCTAATGTCATAGGGTGTTGATTTCCTAGTCCAAAATATAAGCGAATAACGTCTGCTTCACGAGGTGTTAATGTTTCTAAAGCACGTTCAATTTCTGTACGTAACGATTCGTGTAATAACTCCCTGTCTGGGTTTGGCGATTCACCACTATTTAATACATCATATAAGTTAGAATCTTCACCTTCTACTAAAGGCGCATCCATACTTACGTGACGGCCAGAATTTTTCATAGACTCTTTAACATCGTTAATAGTCATGTCTAATTCTTTTGCAATTTCTTCAGCACTTGGCGGACGCTCATGACTTTGCTCTAAAAACGCAAATGTTTTATTGATTTTATTAATAGAACCAATTTTGTTTAAAGGTAAACGTACAATACGTGATTGTTCAGCTAATGCCTGAAGAATCGATTGACGAATCCACCATACGGCGTATGATATAAATTTAAAACCACGTGTTTCATCAAAACGTTGTGCTGCTTTAATTAAACCTAAATTACCTTCATTAATTAAATCGGGTAATGTTAAACCTTGGTTTTGATATTGCTTAGCTACCGATACAACAAAACGTAAATTAGCCTTGGTCAACTTTTCTAAAGCAGCTTGATCCCCAGCTTTAATACGTTGTGCTAATTCTACTTCTTCGTCTGCGGTAATTAAGTCAACTTTTCCAATTTCTTGTAGATATTTGTCTAACGATGCGGTTTCTCTGTTGGTAACCTGTTTCGTAATTTTAAGTTGTCTCATCTAAAGTTCTTCTAAGTTTTAAATTGAATATTGTTATTCAGTAGTTATACGTGTAAATAACAGATTTTGTTACAAAAAATTTGAAATTATTTTTGATTTACCTTTTTATGACTCAAAAACATAAAAAAGGTCACACTATCGGTAATCTTATTTTATGTTAGTTTGCTGGCGTTATATTTTAATTAAATTTTTGTCAGTAAGATTTATGGCTTCTAACATTTCTTGGGTAAAGGCATAATGTCCTCGAACAGTAATAAGTCTAAATCTGGACGATTTTAATTTGCTTAAAGTATTTAAAAATAGCCATTTAGATTTTAATAGTTTGGGTTTTTCAGATTTAAGGCTTAAATCGAAATAATGCTTTCTACCTTCCTTCTCTGCAACAATATCTGGAGTAACACTAATATCACTTCCCGCCTTAGCGTAAGATTTTGGTGTTTCATAACCTTCTGTATCGGCTTTTATGTTTTCAAAGCCATGATTTTCTAAATAAGTAATAGAATTTTCTAAAATGTCTGAGTATTTTTCTTTGTCTTCCTGTATCATAACTTGTAATATAATGAAAATGAGGAGAAAAGCAAGTTTTTTGCTAGGTTTAACGTTTGATTGTGTTTTTACTCAAAATCAAATGATTTACTCGATTCTATTATATTTCTAAGTTTATCAATTTTTTGATGCATGCGTTTAAAAAACAGAGACCGGTCTTTTTCTCCTGCATTTACCAATAATTTAGAACTGCTCATTTGCTTTTCAAAAAATTCATACATGAGTTCACAGGTAGGTTGGTGATCTATTTTAAAATAACTGATTACTGTAAATGGTGTAAAGAACACTTTTTGATATGGTGTTATTACCATAATGGTATTGCTCATGGTATGAATGTCATTCACATATAAGTTATAATTGGCTTTGTTTTTTGAGCCTATTAAACATTGTTGAATAGCTTGTTCTTCAACATGATAAATAACTTCTTCAATATCTTTGCAAATCAATAAAGCAAGTTCTTTTGATAACGCTCCAGATTCAAAATAATACAAGACTTGTTGTAAAGTACCATTAATGGTTGTGTTGTTCCAAATTTCAGTAATGTTAATGTCTTTGTAAACTTCACCTAGTTTAAAGGCACTCTCCAACAAAGTCTCAGGAATGGTTTGAATAAAGTCATCAAATGAAATTTTATCGGTTGTCATACTCAAGTCAACGTCTTTTAACCATACATAAATTTTATATCTTGATAAATACGAGTCTTTAAGTGTATGAAAAAGAGGCACATCTTTAGCTGAATACACAATAGATGCGCTTTTTAATTTTGTTAATGGTAAAACGTTATTGAGCGATTGTTTAAAATAAAGTTCTAAACCTTCTATGTTGTGTATTGGTGGCGATAATTCAGTAAGAATGGAATTTTGGTTGCCTACTTCAAATAAATTATTTAAGGATATTTTAAAATGTTTGGCAAGTTTAACACCCTCTTCAAGTGTTAAACTTGTTTTAGAATTTATACGGCGGTAGGCTGCGTCGTAACCTACATCTAAAATGTCAGCAATTTCATCTACAAATGAGGTGTTATTTTGTGATTTTGTCTTTAAATACTGTATAAATTGCTCTTGCATTATTTGAGAATTTACAAGCAGGTTTTTGGAAGACTTTGTGAAATTTAAGAAAAATAAATCAAATTATCAACATTTTAGTCAAACGATTATCAATTATCACAAAGTAAGTTTGTATAGTAAACGATTAAAGTAAATATGTCATGAAAACGAATCAAACATTATCTAAAAATTTCTTCGATAATTTATTGGATCAATACATGAATTTGGTCTTAGTTAAAAAGAGTCATAAACAATCTGGACAGGATTACTCAATAAACAATAGCCTTAAACATGTATCTGGTTTGAATGTCGCTTGATTAGCTTCTTTTTGTAATAGCAACAAAATTTGATCTTCAATAGGTTGCTATATAATGTCCTGTGATTGTTTGCTGCAGACATTTTTGTTAAAATCCCAGATAAATAATTTCGTCTTTTTTGTTATCTTAGCATAAGCTTGAAAATTTACTTGAGATGCGTATTCAGTCTATACTGAATTGTGGAAGCAGTTAATTAAACAATACTTATAAAGTTTAGATGGATATAGTTTCTATTATCAACTTTTTATTAATTGCTGGAATTATTCAGGGCTTTGGTTTCAATCTGGTAACGCTTTTTTTTAAGAAAAAATTTGATAAGGTTATTGTCTTTTTAAATTTAATTGTATTATTTATTTCATTAAATAATTTACAGCGATGGCTAATTGATAATGGGTTTTCATCAGATTTATTTTTCCTCAAAAATCTTTTAATTCCTTGGTATCTAATGGTGTTGCCAATGTTTTATGCCTTTACAACACACTTCTTACAGATCGAAAAAAAGGTCAACGATTTTTTAAAACTCTCTTTAATAATCTTCGTTTTTGAAATAATTATCCGTGTTTGCTTAATATCCTATGTTTATCATGAAGATCCAAACAGAGATGTTTCCATTATTTATAAATATACTGCAGTCGAAGATGTTTTTAATTTGATATACAGCATTTTCTTGTTCGTAAATACCGTGCTAATTGTATTTAGAAGGCATAGGTTATTAAAGTTCATTATGGTTTATGATGATTTGAATTGGATTAAATGGTTTATTCGACTAGGATGTTTTGTGATTCTTTTTTGGACTATAGCTGTAATTATTAAGTCTTTTACTGGAAATGAAGATGCCTATATTTTATTAAGATTTAGTTCGTCAATATTATTATACTGGATAGGTTATCAGGGTTTTTACAAGTACACCGTAGTAAAAGATCGTATTTATTTAAGAAGCACAATAATTAATGACAAAGTATTAATTTCATCTGATAATCAATATAATGCATTTCAGAAAAAAGATGATTTTATTAATGAGAAGCATCAAAAGGAATTTGAAAACATAAAAAAACACATTGTAAAAAACAAACTTTACTTAGATCCGTTATTGAGTATGGAAACCATAACTTCGGAATTAGGTTTGAGTAAAAGTCATTTTTCAAAACTCATTAACACATATAGCGATTTTAACTTTTCAGATTTTATTAATTCTTTAAGAGTAGAACAAGCAAAAAAATTTCTTTCCAAGAACGAGTTTAGTGCTTATACCATAGTAGCTATTGGGCTTGAATGTGGTTTTAATTCTAAATCAACTTTTTATTCGGCATTTAAAAAATTTACATCAGAAACACCAACCAGTTTCAGGTCTCAATTTTAAGCCATTTTAGTCCGAGATTATCGTTGGACATCCTGATTTTTCCATATTAGACCTTTTCGGATATTGATACCGTACCAGTCTTATAATTTTACGATTAGAAAAGTAATCTAAAACTATAAGTCATGATACCAGTTCTAATATTCTACCTAGTTAAAAGATTTAAATTGAATACTTCGCTTTCTAAAAGTAAAATTGAGGTAAAGAAAATAGCGTCAAGAGTAAAAGCTTTTTTATTCGGTATCGCTGTAATTAGTTCATTAGCCTTTACGAAGGATAAAAGCGAAGTGCTTACCTATCATGTTATTAAAAATGATGCCATTATAGGAACTATTAATATAAATAAGACGGTGCTAGACAATTCTGTTATTTATTCTTCTGAAAGCCAAATTAAAGCTAAGTTTCTAATAACATTTAATGTAGCCACCAAAGAAAAGGCTGTATTTAAAAATGGTGTTCTAGTATATTCTTCAATATTCAGAACAATTAACAGCAAAACCAAAACCAATAATGAAATTGTTTTTGAAAATGGGCAATACTTATTGCAAACTTCTGAAAATTCACAAAGCTTAAATTTTAATAAAATTACGCAAAACCTTGTGACACTTTATTTTAATGAACCTAATGGTGCTAGCTCTGTTTTTTGTGACAATTTAAGGACTATGGTGAAAATTATCCCTTTGGGAGATTGCATGAAATATATTGAATTATCCAGTGGAGCATTCAATATATTTCATTATCAAAACGGGAAATGTATTAAAATCGAAGCGGTGAGCAATCTTTACAATGTAACCTTAATTCCGTTAGTATCATGAACAATTCAGTGATTATATGGACCTTTATAGGAGTTGTTTTTTCCGCCTATTTTATTGTTAGTCTTGTGTATAAAAAGTTGGGAATTCGAAATTTGCAAAAGGCATTATTTGTGACCAACGGCTTGCGTCTTTTAAATTTAAAACACTTTTTTGGGATTGTGCTTTTTGGAATTTTTTCATATATAATGATACCAGAATTCAGGTATCTTATCGAACCTGTTGAAATACCCAAATTATATATATTGATTCCATTTATGTTGGTCTTATTTCTGTCGGTATACGTGTCTTCGGCTGAATCCAAAAAACATCTAAATAATTTTGAAATTTCGGAACAACTATATGGTTTATCTGCTGCATTGCTATACTTTTTAGTGAGGTTTGTCTTTTTATTGAGTTATGAATATTTCTTTCGGGGCGTATTGTTATTTAGTTTATTACAACATAACAGCATCATATTAGCTATTACTTATTGTACTATTTTATATGTGCTAATACACATTTTCGATTCCAAAAAAGAAATATTAGGCGCTATCCCATTCGGAATTATTTTATGTCTTTTTTCCTATTTCACTAACAGTATCTGGTATCCATTTTTAATTCATATGGCACTATCGGCTGTTTATGAAATTTACGTTTTCTATAACCTAACCCTTAAAAATAAGATGATATCATGAAAGTATTACTAACAGGTGCTACAGGTTATGTTGGGCATCAACTGGCTTTAAAATTAGCCTCAGAGAATTATAGGGTACATGCCCTAGTCAGAGATATAAACTCCAGTAAAATTCCAATCCATAAAAACATTATGGTGTTTGAAGGTGATTTATGTGATTATGATTCCATATTAAAAGCGATGCGTGGGTGTGCTTATGTTTTTCATACTGCGGCATACACAAATTTAAAATGTAAAAGCATCGATAATTTTTATAATGGAAACGTTGTTGGAACCGAAAACATCCTAAAAGCAGCTTTGCAATATCAAGTAAAAAAGGTGATCTATACCAGTACGTTGTCAGTTTTTGGCCCTTCATTTAAAGAAGTTCCTATCACCGAATCACAACCTAGATTAACCTCATTTGCCAATGATTACGAGCTTACGAAAAGCATGTCTGAAGAAGCGGTTTCGGATTATGTAAAAAAAGGCTTGTCATGTATTATTTTAAATCTTACCAGAGTCTATGGGCCTGGGTTGAATACTTATTCAAATGGTTTAAACAAAATAATACTAAAAATTGCTAAAAACGATTTTTTAATAGTCCCGTCAAAACTCAATATCAGATCCAATTATGTGTATATAAATGATGCATTAAATGCCCATATTTTGGCCATGCATTCTGGGAAAAGTGGTGAAAAATATATTATTGGGGGCGAAAATATTAGTTACCTGGAATTGTTTGATAAAATAAAAACTCAGACAAAAAGCAAAATTAGGATTCTAAAAATTAATTATGATTTACTGAAAAGAGGAGTATTAATGATATCTGGTATTAATACACTTTTAAAATTTGGTTTTGCATTAACCCCAAAAGTGTTGGATTCTTTATTTACAAACCGAAGTGCTTCATCTTATAAAGCCGAATCTCAATTGCATTATAAGATTACCCCTTTCCAGATAGGGTTGAGTTACACCATTAATTTCTTAACTAAATAATTATGAAAACTTATTATACAGTAATTACCGGGGCAAGTCAAGGATTTGGCAAAGCGATGGCTTTGGAATTTGCCAACCGAAACATGAATCTTGTATTGATCGCTTTACCTAATTCGGGATTGCGCCAGTTATCACAATTTATAATTGACAACTACCAAGTTGATGTTAAAACTTTGGAATTGGATTTAAGCCTTACGGAGAGTTGTTATAAAATTGCTGATTTTATTTCAGACAATAATATTCCGATTAAATATTTAGTGAACAATGCGGGTGTTTTAAGCCGAGGTTTTTTTGAGGATTTGGATGCCGGTTTTATTTTAAAACAAATTGAAGTTAATGTTACGGCTCCTACTTTATTAATAAGTCTATTGTTAACAAACCTAAAAAGAACTGCACCGGCTGGAATTTTAAACATCAGTAGTATGGCAGGGTTTTTTACACTACCACAAAAACAAGTATATGGAGGAACAAAGGCGTATTTAACATCGTTTTCAAAAAGTTTAGGAAAAGAATTAAAAAAAGACAATATCTCGGTAACTGCCATTTGTCCTGGCGGACTTAATACAACTTCCAAATTATGTTACCAAAACAGAATTGTTGGATGGATTACCAGAGAATCTGTATTAAACCCAGAAAGGGCAGCGATAATAGCTATAGATGCGATGATGGCTAAGAAAAGAGTTGTAGTTCCCGGTTTTGTGAATAAGTGCTTTATGGTATTGGATAAATTATTGCCAGAATTTATTAAAGACTGGCTAACTAATCGGGCGATTAATAGATTTCCTAAAGTGGCTTAATGATATTAATTGGTATCGAAACTATTATAAATATTTCAAAATGAACAGAAAATTAAAAGTATTAGTAACTGGTGCTAATGGCTTGTTAGGCACAAATACGATTATTGAGCTGTTAAGTCAAGGTTATTATGTAAAAGGGTTTTTAAGAGATAAAAACAGCTTTGTAGGTGGTAATCATAAGTATTTAGAATTATTTGAAGGCGATATATTGAATAACAGTGATTTAAACAAAGCAATGTTAAACTGCAACTATGTTGTGCATACAGCTGGAGTTACCTTTCAAAAATTTTTAAAATATAACGATTACGAAAAGGTGAATGTTCAAGGCACTATAAATGTCATGGAAGCCGCCCTACAAAACAAGCTAAAGAAATTCATTTATGTCAGTACTTCTAACGTGTTTGGATTCGGTTCTTTAAACAGTTTAGGGGATGAATCAATACCAATGAAGCTTCCGTTTAGCAAGTCATTATATGCTAAAAGTAAGCAGAAAGCGCAGAACTACGTGATGGCTAAACGCAACCATATTGACGTGGTTATTGTAAATCCAACATTTATGATAGGAGCTTTTGATAATAAATTAAGTTCAGGCAAAATAATACTGATGGCTTTAAAACAGCATATTCTTTTATGCCCTCCTGGAGGTAAAAATTTTGTTTGTGTTCAAGATGTGTCCAAAGGTATAATTGGTGCAATAAAATATGGGGTTAATGGTGAAGCTTATTTATTAGCGAATCAAAATTTAACTTTTAAGGCTTTTTTTAGAATAGTCAAAAAACAGACTAAGGCCAAATTTATAATGCTGCAACTACCGAAGTGTATGTTGATGTTACTCGGTTATTTAGGTAATTGTGCAATTTATTTTGGGTTAAAAACCCATTTTTCTGTTGAAAACATGAAATGTCTTTGTATCAATAATTACTATTCTAATAGTAAAGCAGCAGTTGAATTGAAAATGGTATTTAACCCAATTGAAAATGGTATTACCGATGCTGCTGAATGGTTTGAAAATTCAAACAAGTTTTAAAAAGATTAATCTTTTGTCATAAACAAAAAATGCAAATTGAAGGTAAACATGTCCGAGATTCTCTTTCATAAATGATATCGGACTTTAGTTCTTCTTGTTTTATCGACTTTTGATTAACAATATTTGACAACTGGAAACTATGAAATCGCTAATCAAATATGTAGTCATTTTAGGATTTATATTTCATTTAAATGCACAGAACGACGTAATGAAATTAAATATAGATAGTATGGCTGAACAATTTTACAGAAATATAAAAATCAATGAAGATATTTTAGGTATTAACTCATTTAAAATGTTTTTTGCACCTCAATTTGGAGGCTTATTTAATGAGTCTTTTAAATATGTTGAAGGAATTACAAATTTAAAAATGATGTTCGACGATTTTGACTTCGCGCTTAATATAGGCCTAAAATACATTTTGTTAGGTAAAATTACGATTAGTGCGGCTTATAATATGGGGGTTTTAAAGTTGGAAAATCAGTGTAATTATAAAATGCCTGGTCCAAACATGAAGGCAATGTTAATTTATAAATTTTAAAATTCAAATTTGGTAAAATCACAAGATTTATCCTAAGAACATTAATTTAATTAAACTTAAATATTCATGAAAACAACAAAAAGACAAATCAAATTTATAGCCTTGATTTTTTCAGTTGTAATGTTTTTTCAAAGTTGTAAGGCCTACTATAAGGAGTCTGTAACTTTAGAACAAGCTGTAAATGAACATAAACGGGCAAAGGTTGAAACTCTTACTAAGCAAACCTATAAATTTCAATCTATAAGTGTTGAAAATAATCAGTACTACGGCGTTAACAAGGTTAAAGGTGAAACTGTTAAGACTCCTCTAAATCCAGATGATTTAAGTAAGGTGCGACTTCAAAATAAATCATTGTCAACATTCTCAACCATTGGTGTAACACTTCTTTCAACATTAGGACTCCTTATGGTTGGAGGCGCTATACTTATTATACTCGGAGGAGGAGGTATTGGGATTTAAAAATATCAAGTTAATATCTGTATAAACACTGAAACTATTAAAATACTATAATCATGAAAACAATAAAAAAACAACTTAAATTAATAGCCTTAATTTTTTCAATTGTAATGTTTTTTCAAAGCTGTAAGGCCTACTATAAAGAGTCTGTTACTTTAGAACAAGCTGTAAATGAACATAAACGGACTAAGGTTGAAACCGTTAATAAGCAAACATATAAGTTTCAATCCATAAGTTTTGAAAACAACCAATACTATGGCGTTAATAAGGTTAAAGGTGAAACTGTTAAAATACCTTTAGATCAAGCTGAATTGAGCAAAGTACGACTTGAAAATAAATCGTTGTCCGTAATTGGAACTATTGGGATATCAGTAGTTGCAGGATTTGCAATTCTCATTGGTGTTGCAGGTATTGCTCTTAGCGGAGGTATTATGTAAAAATTAATCTGTTATTTAAAACCACTTAATTATGAAAACAATAAAAAAACAAATTAGAATAACGGCTTTAGCTTTAGCATTGGTAATACTAATTCATGGCTGTTCAATTTACAAATCAACACCAGTGTCTCTTGAGCAAGCTGCAAAAGAAGAAATGGATGCAAAGGTTTATATTAAAAGTGGTGAGAATTTTATATTTAAGCGTATTGTGCTTGAAGATGGAAAATATTTTGGTGTCAAAAAGGAGAAAGGAGCTGTTATTAAAATACCATTAAACGAACAATTTATTGAAAAAGTGAAGTTGGAAGATAAATCTTGGTCGTCTATTGCAACTATAGGCTTGTCAATTGTTTCTTTGTTGGGTCTTCTGATGGTAGTTGCTCTTATTAGTGGACGTGTTTATTAAGAGTGATTTTTTCCGTCTTAATTTACTTTATATGAATAATAGGATATATAAAAATTAAATTTAAAAAATTATGAAAACAAAAGCAAAACAATATGGACCAATTGCATTGCTATTGGCATTTATTGTGCTTTTACAAGGCTGTACACTTTAGAAATCGGCTTCTGTAACTTTAGAAGAAGCGGTTCAAGAACAGAGAAAAGTACAAATTACTACCGTTGATAATCAAACATTAAAATTTAAAAGAATAGTAAAAAGGAATGGTGAATATTATGGAGTTAAATGGTTAAATGATAATACTCGAGATACAAAACTTTTTGAAAATGATATAGAAAAAATAAAGATTGAAAATAAGACGATGTCTATAATTGTATTCACACCTCCAATAGCTCTAGCATTATGTATTATTAGTGCTTCGATTTTCAACTTAACTTTTCCTGCTTCATTTTATTATAAGGACTCAATAACTTTTTGATTGAGCTTATTTTTCAGACAAATACCAATGTTGTTAAAATATTTATGCACTCAGACTCGATTACAATAGAATTATGAATAAAAATTAATTAACCAAAAACTATAATTATGAAAACTACATTAAAAATTATTTTATGTTGTTTAACCATTTTTTGGTTCACTAGTGGCTGCTCAAAGGATGATTTAGATTTATTTGCTGTGAACGATTTTACAATTACAATGGATGAAAACCCTAATCAGGATCAATTAATTGGAACCATTCCTTACGAAGTAAATAAAGGGACTACAAATTTTATAATAACATCACAAAATGTCCCGAATGCAATAAGTATAAATAATTCATCTGGCTTAAAAATGGCTTCAATTTATGTACATGAGCCAACACTTTTTGATTTTGAAACGAACCCAGTAATTGAAGCGACCGTTAAAGTTAATAGAGTAATGACACATTTAGATTTTAGTCAGGAAATTCTGGAATCAAAAACGATTTCAATTACAATCAATTTAAAAGATTTACCCGATTAGTATTAATGTAATCAAACTAAAAAAATTATGAAAACACTAATTAATCAAATCAAGATTTTGGCGATGGCTATGGTTTTGGTATTTAGTATTTGCGCTTTTGCACTAAACGAGGAAACGGCGCATAACGTATTCTTGATAGTAAATAATCTGGAAGGTAAAAAAATTAATGAAGGGTCTGTTATTTTTATTAACGACTCACTTCTTGAAATAAAAAAGACCAGTGAAGAAGCAAAGATAAGTATGCCAGATATCGGTTTTAAAAAATCAAAGAATTCTTTCGTAGAATGGAATTTTGGTGTTGCCTATATATCTGAGGATGATTTCATTTTTCCCGGAACATCATATCTTTGGGGGCAGACATATATCAATGAAAATAATTTAATTTTTGAATTTGAAGCGGGATTAGCGCTTCCGTCAATTGTAACAGGTAAATTAGGAATAGGTAAAAAGTTTAATAATACTAATGTAATCGTCGGAGTAAGACCATTCCCATTTAATCTCTACTTGCAATCTAGTTTTACAAGTGGAAAAAAAGGGTATTGGATTGCCTCCATTGAATTTAATCCACTTAATTCCGACACATCATTGTCATTTGGATCAAAAGCGATTTTGAATTTGGGATACAGATGGAACGTGTATTGAGAAATATTGAGGAATAATTAATCAAAAAGACAATCATTATGAAAACACTAATTAATCAAATCAAGATTTTGGCATTGGCCACAGTTTTGGCATTTAGTATGGATGCTAATGCTCAAAAGGAGGTAACGTCACACAACATTTTTGTTAGAGTATATAATATGGAAGGTAAAAAAATTAGCAAGGGGTCTATTATTTTTATTAACGACTCACTTCTTGGATTAAAAAACAGCAGTGAAAAGGGAAAGATAAGTATGAAAGATATTGGTTTTATAAAAACAAAACGATCTGCAGGGAATAATGTGCTTATTGGTGCTGCATCTGGAGCAACGTTTGGCGTAATCATAGGTGTGTCTTCAGCTGATCCGGACGCTTGGATTTTTG
>Ga0208305_10001029_pt1 | contig 13384 bp, 12 predicted proteins | sample ColrivemetaGS741_FD_187605 | JGI IMG/M metagenome (GOLD analysis project Ga0208305, IMG submission 187605) | Estuarine microbial communities from the Columbia River estuary - Flood tide ETM metaG S.741 (SPAdes) (version 2) | ecosystem: Environmental > Aquatic > Marine > Intertidal zone >... | reverse complement strand
CATAGAGAAATTTGCACGCGAAGAATATTATATGAAACGTGATAGTGAAGAAATTTATATTATTGAATACGAAGACAGTTTAAAAAACAAACAAGATGAATAATGGTTTGTTTAATGAATTTAATCCGGTTTCTTCTAAACAGTGGAAACAAAAAATTCAATTCGAATTAAAAGGAGAAGATTATAACGAAACACTTATCTGGAAAAGTAACGAAGATATTTCTGTAAAACCATTTTACCATTCTGAAGATTTTAAAGAATTACCCGAAGCTTCAAACACAATCGCCACTCAATTTAATATTTGCCAATCCATTTTTGTTGCCGACGTAAAAAAGTCAAACAAAAAAGCAATTAATGCTATAAAAAATGGAGCTGAAAGCATCCAATTTATAATTCCTTCGGAATCTATTTCAATTAACGATTTATTAGAAAATATCAATCTTGATAGTATTCCTATTTATTTTGAAATCCAATTTCTTTCTGAATCATTTATAAAACAACTAGCTACCATAAAGAAAAACGCAGCTATTTACATCCAAACCGATATTATTGGAAATTTAGCACGTAACGGAAACTGGTTTAAAAACCTCAACTCAGATTTTGAGATTTTAAAAAATGTATTTGAGCATACTTCCTTGCGATTAACATCGATAGTATCTGTTGACACCTCTTTATACCAAAATGCTGGAGCAAATATGGTTCAGCAATTGGCATATTCTTTGGCGCATGCTAATGAATATTTAAATTATTTTGAAAGCACCAGTCAATTAAAACAACCCTTCAATATTACTTTTAAGGTCGCTGTTGGCTCTAATTATTTTTTTGAAATAGCTAAACTTCGCGCTTTAAGAATTCTTTGGAATACGCTCGCTTTGGAATATAAAATAAATTTAGAATGTCATATTACCGCTTTTCCAACAAAACGAAATAAGACGATCTACGATTATAACACCAATCTTTTGCGTACAACAACCGAATGCATGAGTGCGATACTTGGGGGAGCGAACGCAATAAGTAATCTACCTTACGATGCCATTTATCATAAAACCAACGGATTTAGTTCACGAATAGCACGTAATCAACTCCTTGTTTTAAAACATGAAAGCCATTTTAACAAAGTAAACAACCCAAGCGATGGCGCCTATTATATAGAGTCTTTAACCAATCAACTTGCAGAGAAAGCATTAGTTTTATTTAAAGATATTGAAGCGAATGGCGGCCTATTAAAACAATTAAAAGAAGGTACTATTCAACGAAAAATAAAAGATTCTGCTTCAAAAGAACAACAGCAATTTGATGCTGGCGAAGAGGTTTTATTAGGCACTAATAAGCATCCTAATGAAAAGGATAAAATGAAAGATGAATTAGAACTTTATCCTTTTGTAAAAACAAATCAAAGAAAAACACTCATTGAACCTATTATTGAAAAACGATTAGCTGAAACTAACGAGCAAAAACGATTGAAAAATGAATAAAACAAATTCTAAATCGTTGACCATAAAATGAAAACAGTAATCAATGCAATGAGAAAAAATCTTCAACATATTATAATAAATTCAGAAGCTAAAAGCCAAAAGCCTATAGCTGCTTCTACATTTAATACCGCTGAAGACATTCAAATTAAAGACACCTATACAAAAGAAGATTTAAAAAACCTCGAACATCTGGATTTTGCCGCTGGAATTGCACCTTTTCTCCGTGGCCCTTACAGTACCATGTATGTTCAAAAGCCCTGGACCATTCGTCAATATGCCGGTTTTAGTACCGCAGAAGAAAGTAATGCATTTTACCGACGTAATCTGGCAGCAGGCCAAAAAGGCTTATCGGTTGCGTTTGATTTAGCAACGCATCGTGGTTACGATAGCGACCATGAACGGGTTGTTGGCGATGTTGGAAAAGCGGGTGTTGCTATCGATTCGGTTGAAGATATGAAAGTACTATTCGACCAGATTCCGCTAGATAAAATGTCTGTTTCCATGACCATGAATGGAGCCGTTTTACCCATTATGGCATTTTATATTGTCGCTGCCGAAGAACAAGGCATTAAAGTAGAACAGTTATCCGGAACGATTCAAAATGATATTTTAAAGGAATTCATGGTGCGAAATACATACATCTACCCTCCTGCACCATCGATGAAAATCATTTCAGACATTTTCGAATATAGTAGTAAACACATGCCAAAATTCAACAGCATAAGTATTTCAGGATATCACATGCAGGAAGCGGGTGCTACTTGCGATATTGAGTTGGCATATACATTAGCGGATGGACTAGAATATATTAGAAAAGGACTGGAGGCAGGAATGAATATAGATACTTTTGCGCCCCGTCTTTCGTTTTTTTGGGCTATTGGCATGAACCATTTTATGGAAATTGCAAAAATGCGTGCTGCACGTATGCTTTGGGCAAAATTGGTTAAACAATTCAATCCTAAAAATGAAAAATCATTAGCCTTACGCACGCATTGCCAAACCAGCGGATGGAGTTTAACTGAGCAAGACCCGTTTAATAATGTAGCAAGAACAACTATAGAAGCGGCAGCCGCGGCTTTTGGTGGCACACAAAGTTTACATACCAACGCTTTAGATGAGGCCATCGCTTTACCTACCGATTTTTCTGCACGAATTGCAAGAAATACACAACTATTTTTACAAGAAGAAACCAAAATCACAAAAACAACTGACCCATGGGCAGGTAGCTATTATGTTGAAAAACTAACCCACGATATTGCAGAAAAAGCATGGGCTTTAATTGAAGAAGTTGAAGCATTGGGAGGTATGACCAAAGCGATTGAAGCAGGCATTCCAAAATTACGAATTGAAGAAGCTGCAGCACGAAAACAAGCACGAATAGATTCTGGAAAAGATATTATAGTTGGAGTTAATAAGTACAGATTAAAACATGAAGACCCTATTTCGACATTAGAAATAAACAATCAATCTGTTAGAAATGCTCAAATAGCACGATTAAAACAAATTAAAGCTGAAAGGAATTCAGAAAAAGTAAAGATCGCCTTAACAAATTTAACCGATGCTGCACGTTCAGGACAAGAAAATTTATTAGCTTTAGCTATTGAAGCAGCAAGAGAACGCGCAACACTAGGAGAAATAAGTGATGCCCTCGAAGTTGTTTTTAAACGACATAAAGCAGAAATAAAATCAATTTCAGGTGTGTATAGTAAAGAAATAAAAGACGACAAGTCCTTTAAAAAGGCTCAGGGATTGGCAGATATTTTTGCAAAGCAAGATGGTAGACGACCACGCATATTAATTGCAAAAATGGGGCAAGACGGACATGATCGAGGTGCTAAAGTTGTAGCAACTGGTTATGCCGATGTTGGTTTTGATGTAGATATTGGTCCTTTGTTTCAAACGCCTAAAGAGGCTGCAAAACAAGCAATCGAAAACGATGTTCATATTTTAGGAATTTCATCGCTTGCGGCAGGACACAAAACATTGGTACCACAAGTAATTAATGCACTAAAAGAATATGGACGCGAAGATATTATGGTTATTGTGGGTGGCGTCATACCAAAACAAGACTACCAATTTTTATTAGATGCGGGTGCAACTGCGATTTTTGGCCCAGGAACAAAAATTAGTGATACAGCAATTAAAATATTAGAGTTTTTGATTGAATAAATTATGATTGTAGTCGCAATAATTTTTATAGTTCTTGGAGTATTAATAAAACATGGAAAAATGTATTTTCTAATTGCGGGCTACAACACCATGCCGAAAGAAGAAAAAACTAAATATAATATAGAAGGGATTGCAACTGTTTTTAGAAATAGTATGTTTGGAATGGGTTTAATTATTATTATTGGCCATTTTACAGCAAAGTGGTTGGAAGACCCTCAAGTCGAAATTATTTCTTTGATCGTATCTATAATTATTGGGATTCCATACCTTCTTATTAAATCAAATTCCGACAAATACAAAATTAAAAACAACTAGGAACTTTACTAAAATATAAAAAGCCAATCTAAAATTTGCACAGATTGGCTTTTTAAAATATTTAAATAAGGTTAATCTACTTTCTTATCGTCATTTTTAATGTCAAATTCTTGAAAATCTCCTGCATTTACCATCGTCCAATTATCAAATGTTTTGAAATATTTTTTGATTACCTTATTAACAGCATTAACGGTTAAACCTGTCACTTTTTCTTCAACAGCTTTATGAAACATCATATCTCTATCATAATATAAATTATTATTAATAGTTGATGAAAGCTCATTGTCTTTGGCTCTGGCAACATTTTCACCTTGTACCCAACTGGTTACAGCCACTTTTAATTCTTCCTCTGTAATACCATCTGTTATAAAACGCTCCATTTCCTCTTTAAAACCTTTTTGTATTTTCGATGCATTTTCTGGAGCATACATGGCATACACAAGCATAGATGAATTTCTGTCTTTATCGTTATCATCAACTCTTACATAACCGCCCGCTGCATAACTTACACCATCATTTTGACGTAAACGTGTTGTAATTCTTGATTTTAGAACTCCCCCACCAAAAATTTCTCCCGCTATTTGTAAAGCCGCAAAATCATCATCGTTTTGGCTTCCTTCAAAAGGTAAAACACCAATACTCATAGCGCTTTTCTTGTCTGGGGTTATAATTTTCTCATTGGTGCCTTTGTTAGGTTGAAATTTATTAGCAACAGCCGTATATGGTTTATTATTTTTAAAGTTTGAAAAATTAGTTTCGAAATAATCCCTAATTAATTTTTCATCAAAATTACCAATTACCACTAAAGTAGCATTGTCTGAAATTCCATAAAAATCGTTATAATATGCTTGAATAGATTTGGTTGTAACCGCTTTAATGGCTTCAATATCTTCTTCTATACTCATACTATACAATGGATGTCCTTTTTTATACTTTTGATTTAATTCACCTAATCTTTTCTGTACTAAAAATTGAGGTTCTGTTTTATTTTGCTCAATGCCTGCTAATTCTTGAGTTTTAAGCTTTTCAAGTTCAGCTTCATCAAACTTTGGGTTTTTTAACATATCCGTCATTAAAGCTAAACATGCCATTAAATTTTCTTCGGTGGTATTTATATTAGCTGTAACTCTACCATTAGAGCCTCTAAATCCAATAGATGATTTTAGATCACTTAATTTATCATCTAATTCTTGTCTTGAATTGTTTTTTGTACCTTTATTAAGCATGCTCGCCGTATAACCAGCTAACTTACCTTTATTCATAAGTTGATCTAAATTCCCATTTCTAATAGTAAAAGAAAGCGTAACTGTTTTACCACGATTATCTTTTTTAATAAATCCGTATTCAATCGGTATTTTTAAAAAAACTCCGGAATTAAGCCTTTTTTGGATGTTGTCATAAGACACATCAAAAGCTTCACCTTCTCCTAAACTTTCTTTTCCCTTGTAATTAGATACTAAAGCTTCTAAACCTTCGGTATGCTCTATTTCAACACGTATTGGTGTTTTAGAAGGGATAAAATTCCCGACTGTTCTATTTGTATTTATTAAATACCGTTGCATAGCTGCATTTACTTTTTCTGCAGTCATTTTTTCGATTCTATCCCTAAATATAAACGATAATCGCCAATCGCCAGCGCCAATAAATTCACTCATATAAGTTCCTAAATAACCCGAATTTCTACTTATCTGGTCAATTTGCTTTAATAGGTTTCCTTTGGCTCTATTTAATTCTTCTTCTGTAATTGGTTTATCTTTTAAACCATCTAGAATTGATAATAATACAGTTTCTGCTTCTGCTAATGATTTATCTGAAGGTACATTTGCACTTATATAAAGAAAAGAAGGTTCTTTAGTAAATGGTGAATATGAAGAAACACTCGACGCTTTTTTACCATCAATTAAAGCTTTATATATTCTTCCAGATGGTTGATCTGTTAAAATGTCTTCTGCTACAGCCATTGCTGCATAATCTTCATGCGAACCCGCTGGTGTATGATACATGGCAGATAAAATTTGTAAATCACCCACTCTACTCAAGGTTACTCGTTTTTCACCGTCTTGAGGTGGTTCAACTGTAGGTATATCCCTTAATGGCGAATCTGGTTTTTTAAGACCAGCAAACTTTTTCTCAACAAGAGCTAAGGTTTTATCGGTTTCAAATTTCCCAGTAATCATTAACACCGCATTATCTGGTCGGTAATATTTTTTATAAAATGCTTGTAAATTTTCAATGGGTACACGCTCGATATCTGAACGATTCCCTATGGTCGATTTTCCGTAATTATGCCATAAATAAGCACTGCTAATGACTTTTTGCATTAATATTCTAGAAGGTGAATTTTCACCCATTTCAAATTCATTTCTAACGACTGAAAATTCAGATTCTAAATCCTTTTTAGCTATATATGAATTCATCATTCTATCAGCCTCTAAATCTAAAGCCCAATCTAAATTTTCATCTGTAGCGTTAAAATTTTCAAAATAATTAGTTCTATCATAATAAGTGGTTCCATTTGGTCGTGCACCATGTGCCGTTAACTCATTCGGAATATCCGGATGATTTGGTGTGCCTTTAAAAACCATATGTTCTAATAAATGTGCCATTCCTTTTTCGCCATAACCTTCATGACGTGATCCTACCAAATAAGTTATATTTACGGTGATTGTTTGTGAAGAATTGTCTGGAAACAAAAGCACTTTCATACCGTTATCTAAAACATATTCGGTAATTCCTTCTACGCTAGCGGTTTTCTTAATTTGCCCATAAGAACTTGTGCTTATTGCTATTAGCAATAAAAAAAGCATGATTGTTTTTACTAATTGAATGATGTTTTTCATAAAAAAATAATTTTAGGTTTTTGTAAATATACAATTTACAGCTTAAAATAAATGTTAAAATAATAATATTTATACGAAATTACTGTCATTACATATACTTGCTTATATGAACAAATTTTAATATAAATTACAAGTAATAATCTATAACATTTGTTTTAATCTAATGTTTGCCCTTTGGGTTTTTATTCCTCATAAATAATTGTATTTTTACCGTTCATAAAACCAAATCATTTAATGGGTAAAATCATTGCAATTGCAAATCAAAAAGGAGGCGTTGGTAAAACAACCACTTCCATTAATTTAGCGGCTTCACTTGCCGTTCTGGAAAAGAAAGTATTACTTATTGACGCTGACCCTCAAGCAAATGCAACTTCCGGAATTGGAATTGATGTAGAATCTGTAGAAATAGGTACGTACCAGCTTTTAGAACATTCCAGTTCTGCCAAAGACGCTATTCTAAAAACAGAAACACCTAATTTAGATATTATTCCCTCACATATTGACTTAGTTGCTATTGAAATAGAACTTGTTGATAAGGAAGCCAGAGAATACATGCTAAAAAAAGCTTTAGTAGAAATTAAAGACGACTACGACTATATTTTAATTGATTGCGCACCGTCTTTAGGATTATTAACACTTAATGCATTAACAGCCGCCGATGCTGTTATAATACCAATACAATGCGAATATTTTGCATTAGAAGGATTAGGAAAACTTTTAAACACCATAAAAAGTGTTCAAAAAATTCATAATCCAGAATTAGATATAGAAGGTTTATTACTTACTATGTACGATTCAAGACTGAGACTTTCAAACCAGGTAGTTGAAGAGGTTCAGAAACATTTTAACGATATGGTATTTCAAACCATTATACAACGAAATGTAAAATTGAGTGAAGCTCCAAGTTATGGTGAAAGTATCATTAATTATGATGCAGCTAGCAAAGGCGCGAGTAATTACTTAAGTTTAGCAAAAGAAATTATAAATAAAAACTCTTAAATTATGGCTAAGGCAATTAAAAAACAAGCTTTAGGTAGAGGATTATCTGCACTTTTAAAAGACCCTAGCAACGATATACAATCCGTTCAAGATAAAAATGCCGATAAAGTTATAGGTAATATTATTGAGTTAGATATTGATTTTATTGAAGTTAACCCTTTTCAACCACGTACTAATTTTAGCGAAGAATCATTACGCGAACTAGCTTCATCTATTAAAGAATTAGGTATAATTCAACCAATTACGGTTAGAAAAATAGGTTTTAACAAATACCAATTAGTATCTGGTGAACGTCGTCACAGAGCATCAAAATTAATTGGTTTAGAAACCATACCTGCATATATACGTATTGCAAACGACCAAGAATCGTTAGAAATGGCGTTGGTTGAAAATATTCAACGTCAGGATTTAGACCCTATTGAAATCGCTTTATCATACCAACGTTTAATTGACGAAATTAACTTAACTCAAGAGCAAATGAGTGAACGTGTTGGTAAAAAACGATCAACAATTGCGAATTATTTACGATTATTAAAACTAGACCCCATAATTCAAACCGGAATGCGTGATGGTTTTATTTCTATGGGTCATGGACGCGCTTTAATAACTATTGAAGACCTAGCAACTCAATTAGATATTTACGAGAAAGTACTTTCAAACGAATTATCGGTACGAGACACAGAAAATCTAGTAAGAAACTACAATACGACACAAGAAGTAAAAGTAGCACCAAAAAAAGAAGTAGAATCTACTCCCAAGTATATTAAAGACGGAATTGGAGCCTTTTCAGAATACTTTGGGCATAAAATTGACGTTAAAGTCTCTAAAAATGGAAAAGGACAAATTACGATTCCTTTTCATTCAGAAGAAGATTTTAACCGTATTAAAAAATTAGTTCAAGGTGCCAAATAAACTTATTATTGCTGGCCTATTTTCACTATTTTTTTGCTGGTGTTTAACAGCACAGGAAAAAAACAAAAAGAAAAACGAGATTCCTAAAGAGATCGTAATAGATTCGGTTATAGTTTTGCAAGAAACCATAAATGCATTAGCCCCGGCTAAAGCCGCGTTTTATTCAGCTGTATTACCTGGACTTGGACAAGCGTACAATAAAAGTTATTGGAAAATTCCATTAGTTTATGCTGGATTAGCTACAGGAGTTTATTTCTACAAAACGAATAACAAAGAATACAATCGATATAGAGATGCCTACAAAAGTCGTTTAGCAGGGTTTACAAACGATGAGTTCTATTTAGACACCCAAGGAAATCAACTTTCAACCCCTAGAGTCACAACAGATGGTTTACAACGAGGGCAAAAATATTACAAAAAGAACAAAGAAATTTCACTTTTAGTTACCATTGGTATTTATGCCTTAAATATTATTGATGCTAACGTAGATGCTCATTTAATGCAATATAACGTTGATGAAAATCTTTCATTAGCACCACATTTTAAAATAAATGAGATCGACAGAACAAGCGATCTTGGATTAACTTTAAATTTTAAATTTTAACTATGAACATTGCTTTACTTGGATACGGAAAAATGGGGAAAACCATTGAGCAAATTGCCATTAAACGTGGTCATACTATTGTTTTAACCGTAGATAAAGATGATGCAGGTTACGACATTACAAAAGCTGATGTAGCCATAGATTTTAGCATACCAACAGTAGCATATAACAATATTTCAAATTGCATTAACAACAGAATTCCAGTAATTTCTGGCACCACAGGTTGGTTACACGATTACGATAATGCCGTTGCTTTATGCAAAGAAAAGCAAGGTGCTTTTATTTATGCATCCAACTATAGTTTAGGTGTTAATATTTTTTTTGAACTCAATAAAACGCTTGCGAAAATGATGAGTACGCTAGAACAGTATAATGTTTCTATGGAAGAAATTCATCATACACAAAAGTTAGATGCTCCTAGTGGTACTGCCATTACATTAGCGAACGACATTATTGCAAATAATGCTAATTTTGATAAGTGGACATTAGATGAAGCTGAGGAAAAAACAATTCCTATTGTAGCAAAACGCATTAATGATGTACCTGGAACACACACTGTTAATTACGAAAGTGAAGTAGACACAATTACTATAGAACATATTGCACACACAAGACAAGGATTTGCACTCGGTGCCGTAATAGCTGCCGAATGGCTGGCTGACAAGACAGGTGTTTTTACAATGAACGATGTGTTAAATATTGGTTAATACATCCACAAAGGTGTAACATCATTAGTAAGTTTAACAACAAATTAAAAAATAAAATTTTCGATTATGACACTCATGCAATGGTTTATATTCATTTTAATTATTCAGGTAATACATGGCTTAGGCACTTGGAAATTATATATTAAGGCAGGAAGACAAGCTTGGGAAGCCTTTATACCAGTGTATAATGGCGTGATTTTAATGAAAATAATCAATCGCCCTTGGTGGTGGGTTATCCTTTTGTTTTTACCAATTGTAAATCTGATAATGTTCGCTGTTGTTTGGGTAGAAACCGCTCGAAGTTTTGGTAAGAATACTTATTTAGATACGTTTTTAGCTGTTATTACTTTAGGTCTTTACAACTTTTATTTAAATTACGTTGCCGATGTTAAACACATCGAAAATCGAAGTTTACACGCTAAATCTGCCTCGGGCGATTGGGTAAGTTCTATTTTATTTGCTATTGTTGCTGCAACCATTGTTCATACGTATTTTATTCAACCGTTCACCATTCCATCATCATCGTTAGAAAAATCGTTGTTGGTAGGAGATTTTCTATTTGTAAGCAAGTTTCATTACGGTGCCAGAGTGCCTATGACAACTGTTGGAGCACCAATGGTACACGATACGATTCCATTTCTAAAAAAGAAATCTTATTTATTTGATGATAATTTTTCTGAAAGAAAAACATCATGGGAAAACAAATTACAGTTACCTTATTTACGCTTTCCTGCATTTGAAAAAATTGAGAGAAACGATATTGTAGTTTTCAATCAGCCAGCAGATACGCTATTGGATATGAATGATTTTCATCCAGACAGAAACTATTACAAACCTATTGATAAAAAAACCAACTTAGTAAAACGTTGTGTTGGTGTTGCTGGCGATTCATTAGAGGTTCGAAATGGATATGTGTATATAAACGGCAAACAAAATGCTTTACCAGACAGAGCACATTTGCAATTTAGCTATCATGTTCAACCAAAATCAACACAATTTAATCCTGCATATCTTAAAGAACGTTACGATATAACAGATGGTTTTGGTATTATAAATAATGAAAATACCTATTATTTTTCAGCTATATCAGATGAAGCTAGAGACAAATTCAAGGATAATCCGAATGTTTTAAGTATTACACCTGTCCTGGCTAAAAAAGGAGAACCGAATTCTAGTATTTTTCCTCATAATCCAGATTATAATTGGAATGTTGATTTCTTCGGTCCAGTTTACATTCCAGAAGCAGGAAAAACTATCGATTTGAATTTAAATGTTTTACCAATTTACGAACGCGTTATTACGGAATATGAAGACAACACATTACAAGTAAGAGGTAACCAAATTTTAATTAATGGTGAAATTGCAACCACTTATACATTTAAACAAAACTATTACTGGATGATGGGAGATAACCGTCATAACTCTATTGATTCACGCTTCTGGGGTTTTGTACCCTTCGATCATGTCGTTGGAAAACCTGTTTTTATTTGGATGAGCTGGGACGGAAAAAAACCACGTTGGGACAGATTTTTTACAACGGTTAGTGGTGAAGGAAAAGCAACCTCTTTCTTTATTCCATTTTTAGTATTATTATTTGGATGGATGGGTTACAATAAATATAGAAAACGAAAAAGCAATAGTTGATTTGTTGATGTGTTTATTTGTTTATTCGTTAATCTGGTAATTTCAAATGTATATATATAGTTTTGAAAAATTAGAAGTTTGGATAGAAACCAAAAATCTTTCTAAAGATATTTACTTACTAACAAATAAGTTGAATGCGTTACGCAACTATCAATTAAACAAATAAACGCATCAACAGATGAACATTATTATACATCCCACATACTTTCCTAACATCGCGCATTTTGTTGCTTTAACAAAAGCGAATGACGTTACGTTTGAAGTGGATGATAATTTTCTAAAACAAACCTATAGAAACCGAACCTATATTTATGGTGCTAACGGAAAGCTAGCTTTAAATATTCCGGTTATTCACACACAAAAAAATCGCCAGAAGTATCGTGATGTAAAAATTTTCAATGATACCAAATGGCAGGAATTACATTGGAAATCGTTACTTTCAGCTTACAGGACATCGCCATTTTTCGAATTTTACGAAGATGAATTACAACCATTATTCAGCATGAAAACAGAATATATTTTAGATTATAATTTGAAATGCTTCGAGGTTGTTTGCGAGTGTTTACAATTAGATTTAAAGATTTCAAAATCTGAAGACTATCATAAAACGATTGAAAACACAGACGATTATAGATTTTTGGTAAATGCAAAAAAAGAACAACCTCAATCCTTTGATACATACACCCAAGTCTTTAATGAAAAACACGGGTATATTCCAAATTTGAGTATTTTAGATTTATTATTTAATGAAGGTCCAAACGCGGTAAATTATTTGGAATTACAAACAACATCACTTCAATAATGTTACAAACTTTAGCACATTATGGTTGCCATTTTTTGATTCCGTTGGTTGTGGCATTGACTTTTTATAAATCAAGTTGGAAGTTTGCTTATTTAATAATGATATTAGGTATGCTGATAGATTTAGACCATCTTTTAGCAACGCCTATTTTCGACTCAAATAGATGTAGCATCAATTTTCATCCACTTCACTCCTACTTTGCTATTGGTGTTTATGTGCTTCTACTAATTCCTAAGAAAACAAGATTAATTGCATTAGGCTTGGTAATACATATTTTTGCTGATACCGTGGATTGTGCGTTAATGTGATTTTTTAATTCAAATTAAGAAACTTAAAATTGAGGACGAAAACTATTCTTCCAAACTTAATGTGGACATAATAGGATAATGATCAGAGTAATGCTGATTATAAGCTTTAAATCCGTTTACAGCAAAAGCAGCATCTGCAAAAATATAATCAATTCGCACAGGGAAAAATTTAAAATCGTAAGTGCGACCAAAACCATTCCCCCCTTTTTTGAATGTATCATTTAAATCGCCCTTAATCTTTCGATACACATACGAATATGCTGTGTTATTAAAGTCGCCGCAAATAATCATTTTATAATGACATTCATTTTTATGCAGCAAAAATATTTCCGATTGAAATTGTTGTCTCTTAAATGTATTCTCCACTTGCTTGAAAAGACGTGAAGTACTTTCCTTTTTAAGCTTTTCAACATCTGTATCAATTTTCAATGACTGCAAGTGAATATTATAAATTCTTATGGTGTCTTTTCCCTTAACAACATCAGCAAATATGGCATTATTAGCCGTATTAGGAAACTCCAAAGATCCTGAATTTATAATGGGGAATTTAGACAGAATAACCTGCCCGTTATGTATTTTATTTCCAGATATTTTTTCGAATTTATAAAA
>Ga0208305_10001024_pt1 | contig 13409 bp, 10 predicted proteins | sample ColrivemetaGS741_FD_187605 | JGI IMG/M metagenome (GOLD analysis project Ga0208305, IMG submission 187605) | Estuarine microbial communities from the Columbia River estuary - Flood tide ETM metaG S.741 (SPAdes) (version 2) | ecosystem: Environmental > Aquatic > Marine > Intertidal zone >... | reverse complement strand
CAGCCCAAAGGTAACTAAAACATTAAAATATCCGTTTTCATTTAATTGCAGTAAGTCGCCAATGCTCTCAACCAAAATAACTTCGCCCCTCTCTTTTATATCTTTTAGGGTTTTAGGGTTATTGTGCAAAGGGTAAACCCATGATTTTTTCTTTCCTATATGTTTCCATTTAGGGCGACCTTCTATAGATGTCATATCTCTTCCTGAGAACCCATATATCTGAGAAAGCTCATTATAAATAGGGAATATAAATCTTTTATTTAATTTTCCTGCAGTGGCGAATCCGCCCTTTAAGTTCGCTAGAACTTCATCGCTAACACCCCTGTCGTTATAAAATTTATAATGTGGGAGTAATTTTTTTAAGCAGTCTTCTGGGTATATTTCTTCCATTTCTATTTTTTCTCTTGATTCTATTTTGTTATAGTGTGAACCTATATCCTCTTCTTCTAGGTATTTCTTGATTACATTTTTATCATTTGTGCCAAGCGTAATTTCAACCAACCTCTTTAGGGGAGAAAACACGCTTCCTTGCACGTGATCTTTCCAAACTCCGCTGTTTTTATATATCTGAATAGCTGTAGAGTTATCTCCGTTTCTGAATATTGCATTGGTTTGCCAATAAGGCCCTCGGTCATTAAGTTTATAGCCTAAATTAATTAAGCAATCTTTTATTTTGTCTGTAGATATCATATATTCGGGAGCTCATCTAAGAAACCTTCAACCGCGCCAACGCCTTCCGAGTTTAAATTGTCAACAAGATCTTGTAAGTCGCCCTTTTCTTCAATGCCAAAATTCTCCATATGCAGGTTTACATAGTTATTTCTTTTTGTTCCGTCCGGCATTTCCACGGGTTGAAGAGCCCTGTGGACGTCCCTACCTAACCATCGGTATTTTAGGGATATTAATTTGTGGGTTCCAAAATCTTCCGGCTCGGATTGTATCTCATCCATAGTCTTTTTTCTAAGCAAAAACAAATGGGAACAAAATTGAGTTATTTGATCAGACAGGGAGACAACGCTCTCGTCGTCAACTATGTTATCTGAGCTTCTGTTATTTGTTATACCTAATCTATTACTCTGCACGCTGGTTAGCATCGACACTGTAGGGCCTTCGCTAAAGCAAAGTTCTTTTTGTATTAATTGTTTAAACTTATCGACCATTCTACCAACGGTTTCCCAAGAGCTTAAACCGTTTTGTTTTTCATAAGAGGTTTTAATGTAGTCAAAACTAAATATCATCTTGTTTCCCCTGCCCACCTCAGAGAAATAAAACCTTCTTATAATATTGATCATGCTTTCTATCGAGTGCCCTGCTACGTTATAATAGAAGAATTTAAAATCCTTGACCTTCTTCCAAGTATCTCTTACTTTATCTATTACTTCTTGGCCCGCCTGCCTCCATCTGCCCGTCTCCAACAAATGCATGGGAACTCCGGATAGAGCGGAGCATTGCCTTACAATAAGCTCTTCTTTACTCATCTCGCCATTGTCAAAATGAAGGATAGGTACGTTGTTATTGATTGCAGAGACTTTTGTGCAGAAATCCATACAAAATTGCGTTTTACCTACTCCAGCCCTAGCCACAACAACCGTAATGTTTCCAGGTCTAAGTAGCGATCCGTAGCACTCATTTATTCTTTTGTGTGGCCCCATTAGCCCGAATTCATCGATAGGGTTGTTTCCTCTATCCTCAATCCAGTCTTCCATATCGTCAAAAAGGTTTTCGGGGTTACTTGAACCTATCTCGTAAAGATTGATTTTTTCATTGTATATTTTATCTGCCTCAGATACTATTTGATCGTAGGTTGAGCTAGCAGAAATACTTTTCATGCTTTTTGCGACATCTATAGATGCGTCGTGAATCTCCCTCCTAACTGTAATTTTTTTTAATTCTTTAGCCGCCTTAACAACCCCTTCTTTTGATATTTGCCTCATTGACAAAGCTTTAATATAATCGCCAATATTTATATTATCTTCGAAGGACATACCTAGAGATTTAACCCTTTGCGATAATAAAACTTCGTCTAAGATTTCAGAAGCCTCTAGGGACTGACGAAGTACGCAGAATATTGTTTTATTAACAGCTGTGTTTTGGGAGAAGAAATCGTCTTTAGTTATAAAGGCTGCAATTAAGGGGTAGGACTCTGGGTATTTAATTAACCCTGCGAGCAAATGTTGTTCTAGTTCATATGAATATACCATAATAGAATGGTATCACACATGAATAAAAATGTCAAGAGCTTTCTTCGTCCCCGAGGTCTGTAGAATCTAGATGTAAATCTTGGGTAGCTACTTGTTCTAGGTACTGCTCTAAAGCCTTCCTGAGTCCCATTTCTACAATAGGAGAAGAAGCTTTTGTTATTATAGAGGGGGTTCCCATCTGGTTTACGTGCGCTAAGATAAAACCGCTGTCTCCACCTGTGGAACCTGTAAACTCAAAAATCTGAGAGAGAACACTCTCAGGAAAATTGAATTCACTTAAATTTTCTGGATCAATATTTTCGTCGTTCATATGTTATATTACACAAACTATAGATCTACTCCAAATTTAGCGAACAATTCTTTATTAACAGCATCACTCTCATATATCTCTATTAATTTAATGTTGTTTATTTTACAAAACTCTAATTTGTCTGCGTCTCTTTTTAGCTGATTTATGTAGTTAATCTTGTTTTTTCCGTGAAAAAAGGGTACATACTGCGTGTGTTGCCGGCCCTGGACTTCTATTGCTATTTTTTTATTGGCATTGTAAAAATCCAACGACAATCTAGTCCCCACAACCGGAAACTCCTCAAAGACAATATGCTTGTGCCAGTATTTTTTTAAGAACGCCTTTGTTGCTTTTTGGAGCTTGCTTCTGCTGGACCCGTCCCAGTCGACAAGGTATTTTTTAGATTTAGATACGGTTCTTTCTGAGCCAATCAGGGTTTTAAATCGCATCAGTTAAGCTCTTGAAGTCTTTATATAAAAAATCACTAAGAGCTTGGTTTTCTTCTAAGAAGCTTATAATCTTCTGGTCCCCTTGGAACTTTTCAGGAATCTCTATTTTTTTAGAGCCTAGCTCTTTAATTAAATCGTCGGAAACCGATATCCAGGCTCCGCTTTTACTGATTAACTTAAACAAATACAACATGTCGAGGATCTCTCTAGCTCTCCACACCGAACTGCCCTTTTTCTGCCCGTACTTGATTGGGTACCTTACGACAGACCCAGTTTTCTCATTGACACTTTTTCTGAATTTTATTTTGCAGTAGTGGCCTATAGGCTCACCTTTAGCCTCTAATGTGGTAGCGCTAGGGTTTTTAAATATCATATCAGAGGTGTACCTCTCTTGGAATTCGAGAATGAAGTTTGCGTAGTGCTTGACCGCGTTTCCCCCGGCTTCTTTTGTCTTTGGGCCGCCTCTTGCGGCATAAGGGTTTGTTGCGACCTCTACCCTGACTTGGCTCGTCAGTATCATCGTGTGTCCCATTTTAGATATTGGTAACACCATCTTTTTTAAAAAAACTGAAGTTATAAGAGCTCCTCCTGCTACCTGCTCTGATTCGGCAAATGGCTTATTTATATCCCCAACCCTGCACAGGGCGTCAACGCTATCAATAATGAACATATATTTCTTGCTTTCTTCGTTTTGAAAAACAAGCTCTCTTACCAATTCAAAAACTTTTTCAAAAATATTACAGTCAAAGATGAAAAATTTATCAGGAGAGAGGTCAACCCCTGACCTCTCTAGCATTTCAGGACTCAACCTTCCCTCGCTCTTGATGTATATAATCATGCCCTCTTTTTTGAAGTGCTTCTGAAAGTTTCTTGCAAAGGATAATGCGCAACTAGTTTTGCCTCCTTCGTTTATACCTGTAAATCTATGAGCTCCAGACGGCAAGCCTCCACCTAGGGCCATGTCTAAATTTAGACTTCCGCTTGATATTTTATAATCTTCTGATTCGTGAAAGTTGTAGTGATATTTCTGATTATCTTTATCGTTTAAAAATTTAGAAATTTGATCTGTAGTTTGCGGCTGTTCTTTTTTTGTTTTACTCATCTATGAATTGTCTAATTGTTTTTGTTTTTTTTAAGATTTTCTTGTCTTCTCCCTCTTTTTTTCCCAGGGTTATTGTTGCTTTTTCGGGAATCTTGTAAGAGAATTCTCTGAACTTCTTTTTGATGATAAGTAAACCTTTAGTAGATTTCAATACCGCCAAAGAGGGAACCTTCCTTATTCTTATCCTTTCCCAAAAATCTAGATCTTCAAAGATGGACATGAGGTCGTTAAGAAGCTTCATTTCCTTGGCCCAAAACATCCTTTTTTGAAACTTAGGTTCGACAACGAGCTTTTTAATTAAGTCTCTTTTGTTTATTTTTTTTTTCACCTAATCAGTATAAATGATAAGGCGGTCTTTGTCAAGGCATAAATTTATACTCAGGTTTGCTTTTTTTGTATTCTCTATTATCTAACCTATTGTCGAGGTATTTTTTAATATTAGATTCAAAAACCTTCAATAAGAGGGGGCCTTTTCTCTCGGGGCAGATCTCGTCAATTTCGCACCCTATCGCTTGGCAGTTTAGCATTTCAGCTTTATTGAAATCGCCAACCTTGGTAAATGTGTGAGATCCACCTATTTCAGAAACCACTTCAATAGAGAAGTTTCCGTTTCCTAGGTTGTTTTTTATTATCAAAGAGCTTTGTGATCCCGCTTTTTCGGATAACAACTTATCTCTTTGTTCTTTTAGCTGTTTGATTTGAGTTGAGAGATCTGAGCATTGTGCGTGTTCTGATTTTACGGTTTGGTTTTCGCTTTTAAGTGAATCCAGTTCGGATATTAATTTATTTGTATCTACGGCCCGCTCTTCGAGCTCGGAGTTTCTTTCCTCAAGGAGCAAGGTTTTAGTTTTAAGTTTGGTCATTTGAATCAAACTTTCTTCCAGTTTTTCTTTTAACTTTGTTATTTTGTCTTTGTTCGCTCCGTGTTTAGTGAAGACGCTTTTTATTTCCCGACAATCTTCGTCAAATTTGTCAAGCTTACAGAGGATTTTACTCTTTTCGTTTTTTAATTTATTTAAAATGTTCGACTCCTCTTCTTTCTCTTTTATTAAGTTTTTAATTTCTTGTTTTATTGGAGAGTGTTTTTCCATCTCAATGATACCTTTCTCTGTCTCTAATTTAATTAGTCTAATTGCATCTTTATTTTCGGCAATCTCTTCTTGGTACTGTTGGATTTGATCTTCGTGAAGCTTTATGATCTTAGAGTTTTCTTCAATATCTTTTTGTCTTTCTGTGAGTTCCAGCTCCTTTGAGCTTATTTCTCTTTCCTTGATCTCTAGCTCAGATGTTTTTTTGATGTAGGATTCTTCGTCTATAACTATGTTTGGGAATCTTTTTGATAAGCTAATATGTGCCGCGAGTACCAGAAGTATAGCTAGCGGATCAAATACGAAAATCAATATTAATATTACCACCCTTACAGCCTTACTTATGTCAAAAGAAGATCCTGTTATGTCTGAAATAAATTCTGCGACATATTTAATGGGCCCAATTTCAGCTTCTAGCTGTCGCGTTCCGTCGCTGTAATTAAATTTCTCTTGCTCTAGTGTATCAATCTCGTCTAGAGCTTTAGATATATTCATGTTAAATAATTCAACCCTAGAGTCTGCCTCGCCTGGATCCTCAAAACCTAATGATTGGTATTCTTGTATTCTTTTTCTTATGTTAGATATTATTTCAGAAGTTTCTGCTCTTTGCTTGGATATGTTGTCTTCGGCAGTTTTTATTTTTTTAGCTATGTTTTCTCTTTCGCTTTTTTGTTCTAATATTTTAGCTTCGACATCTTTCTTTTTACTGGAGAATAAACTGCCAGACTTATTTTTTAAATCATTTAATTCTTTATCTAATATAGAAAGTTTGTTGTTTAGGGATTTTAGTATTTCGTTGTCAATGTTTATATCTCTATCTAGTTGATTTGTTAATTGAGATATTTTTTCTTGTTCAAGTTTTATGTTTTCAGAAGTTTTTCCTCCGAGATTCTCTGATTCCTCTTCTTTTTTACTTATCAAGTCTTTTTGTCTTTGTATGTATTCTCTCTGCCTTTCTATTTTACTTTCTACTTGAGTCACTAAGGCTTTAGATTTTTCAGCGGTTTGCTCGTGTTCTATATGAGATTTGGATAGAAACCCAAAAATCCCCATGCTTGTTATACCCATCAGTATAAGTATTGCCGAAAAAAGATAAAACTTTATCAATTTTGGCGCCGACTTCCAGTTTTTGTGAAGCCAGATTGACGCTATGATTTTGCCAATTTCCAGTACAGACCCCATGGCTATCACTGCGTACATGGATCCTGGAAAAATGGTTGCAAGACCTATTATGCTGAAATAGGCCGCAATGATAGAAATGCTGAGAGCTGAAATTAATGTTGTTATTGCAAAAATCATGGTATTTATAATTTGTTTTAAGGATGTTTATATTTATACACCAATCAACCCTCGACTTCTGACATTCTTACTGTTATTATCTGTCCGTTGTCCAGTTCTATCGTAGCAAAGACAGCTCCGTCATCTGGCCCCCCAATCTCTTCGTATTCGTTAACTATAGTGCCCTCGATCTCCCCTTGGGCTGTAGTAACTAAGCATCTTTTCTGTTTTTTGTTTTGCATTCTTATATATACACGTTTAACTATAATTCAAAAGTTAAATGTTAACTTTCAACTTTCAGTAGACTTTACTTTAACTTTTGTGTACCATAAGAGATGAGTAAAAGGAAATATAATAAAAAGTCTAATTATTGGAATAAGTTCGAAAAGCAAGAGCCCTCCTCTATTAGCGATTATATTAAAGCTCAAGAAAGCCTTGGCCCCATTACTCCTATGTCTGCGGGAGAACCGTTTTACTCAGAGTCAAAAGCCAACTATTCGAGATCGCCAAGCAAAAACGAAGATACCGTATCTCGGAGAAACTATATACATAGCAACAATAAAAAGGACAGGTTTGCCAATATATCTGGAGGGTTATTACCTTACACTTATGGCTCGGACGGAGTAAGCGTAAGAGAGTCTATCGAATTGTGCCAAAAGGCCTACGCTAATGTATCTGTATTTAGAAACGCTATAGACGTTATGTCTGAGTTTGCTAATGCAGAGGTATACCTTGAAGGAGGAACTCAAAAATCAAGAGATTTTATAACTAAATGGTTTGACAAAATCAACCTATGGAATCTAAAGGATCAGTATTTTAGAGAATATTATCGAAGCGGTAATATATTTTTATACAGAGTTGATGGCTCTTTTTCTAAGGACGATTTCGATAAATTAAGTAAAGTTTACGGGTCAACCATATCGCTGCAACCCGGCAAACTGCCGGTTAGGTATGTTATGCTTAACCCTTTTGACATTACAGCGAATAAAGCAAGCTCTTTTGAGTCGGGGGCGTACGAAAAAGTACTTTCAGAGTACGATATAGAGAGATTAAAGAATCCAAAGACCGACTATGATCAAGAAGTATTTGATTCTTTAGATAAAAGCGTTAAGGATAAAATTGTTAACGGAAACTATAACTCAGACGGAATAAATATAAAGCTTGACCCGTCTAAATTAATATACTCATTTTATAAAAAGCAGGATTACGAACCTTTTGCTATTCCATTTGGTTATCCAGTACTAGACGATATCAACTTCAAATTAGAACTAAAAAAAATAGATCAAGCTATCTGTAGAACTATTGAGAATGTTATACTTCTCATAACAATGGGTGCGGAGCCCGATAAGGGAGGTATTAACCCGAGAAACATGGAGGCCATGCAAAACTTATTCAAAAACGAAAGCGTGGGCCGAGTTTTAGTTAGCGATTACACCACTAAAGCTCAATTTATAATTCCAGATATAGGCAAGGTTGTTGGCCCCAGCAAGTACGAGGTTATTAACGCTGATATAAAAGAAGGGCTTCAGAACGTTATAGTAGGAGACGAAAGGTATAGCAATACGCAGGTCAAAACAACAATCTTTATGGAAAGGTTAAAGGAATCTAGGAACGCTTTTTTGTATGATTTTCTTCAACCTCAAATAAAAATGGTTTGCCAGAATTTAGGTTTTAGAAAATACCCCGTCGTTAAATTTCAAGAGACAGACGTTAAGGATGAGGTCCAATTACAAAGGGTCGCAACAAGACTTATGGAGCTGGGTGTTATCACTCCACAGCAAGGAATGGAGGTTCTAAACAAGGGGACATACCCCAATTCGGAGGATTTGGATTCCGCTCAAAAAGAATTTATCAAACAAAGAAAAGATGGGATGTTTAACCCTATCGTTGGCGGAACCCCAATGATAAATCCCCCTGATCCGCCCCAAGGAAACGTTCAGAAGCCAAAAGCTAAGTCTGAAGTTGGAAGACCTATCGGGACTTCTGACATACCGCAAGAGTCCAGGGCAAAGGATTTATACAGCAGAGAATCTCTTCAGAGCGTTATATACCAAACCGAAGCTTTGAAGAAAACCGCTCAATCAGAGATGAAAAACAAATCATCAAAGAAGAGGTTAAGTAAGTCGGAAAAAAACATGCTTGACGAATTGTGCGCTTCCGTTATTATCTCTGAAGACTCGTCCAATTGGGACGAAAAGTTAAAACAGTGCATTGCTTCTTCTGCTAATATAGCAAAATTAGGCACTCAAATAGGAGTTCAAGATATAGCTTCCGAGCATCGGCTCGATTTATATTCTGCAGCTTTACTCTTTCATAGCAAGAGGGGTCAATAAGACATGGGCGCGTTCGAGACCTTCGTAAATGCTAACCTGGGTATAAGAAAGCCTTTGATTTCTGATGTTGGGCCCCCTTCTGGAAGCTTGAAGGCGGCGGGGATCGTAGGGTCTGAATATATAGATACTAGCAAAAACCTGTTGTACGAAAAAACCGGAGAGAACAATTTGACCGATTGGGTTTTTACAAGAAAGCTTGGCGATCAATCTAAGGATCAAGAGTTGGCCAGTTCGGTTTTAACAATCTCTGGAGACCTGCAGGAGTTCCGGGACTCTATACACTCTTCTTCTTTTTCTCTTCCCTCTGGCTCGAGCGAGGTTTCAATTATGTATTCAGACTTAGGCGCTGAGGCGTCGTACCCTGATAACCCTAATATAAGTATTAATATAATTTCTGAGTCTTCTTCTCCTCCGTTGTCCTATTATTCGCATATGATATACGGGGTTTCCGCAACCGGTTTTAACGTTTCTTTCTCTTCTGAGATCAATGAATCCGATTTAAGTTTGGGCATTTTATTAAAAGGATCTGTTTGAGTGTTTATGAGGCGATTAGAAATATAAATTATATAACTTTCAATTAAAAACCGTGTATTATATACTACCATGACATGCAATCAAGAAAAAACAACTAAGATAATAATTCCCAGAGCAAGTGGGGAAGGCGGATTGGGACTTCCAGAAGTTGCCTGGGGCACGGCGTATTTTAATAGCGGGCAATTTTCAAACATATACGTCAAGGACGATATTTATCTCAAGGGGGATATGTTTATTTGGGGAGAGGTCAATACTGTCAATTCTACAGTTCTAACTGTAAGAGACACAAACATTGTTATTGGAGATGCAGGTAGCGGAAATAACTCGGACGTTCTTGCTGACGGGGGAGGTTTTACGCTAAAAGGGAATACAGACAAAAGCATTCTGTGGAGGCTTTCTAACAACTCTTGGAATTTCAGTGATAGTGTTAAAATTTCAGGATCTTCATTGGTTGATGGTTCGTCTGTTATTGAGGGAGATAACTATACAGTTTCCGATTCTTATATTGGCGGAGATTTTTCTGTCACCGGTTCGTCTCTTACCAAGGGCTCTTCTATCATCGAAGGATCTTCCGTTATTGAAGGAAGCAATTATGCAGTCACAAATTCTTATGTCGGCGGAGATTTTTCTGTCACCGGTTCGTCTCTTACCAAGGGCTCTTCTGTCATCGAAGGATCTTCCGTTATCGAGGGAGATAATTATACAGTTTCCGATTCTTATATTGGTGGAGATTTTTCTGTCACCGGTTCGTCTCTTACCAAGGGCTCTTCTATCATCGAAGGATCTTCCGTTATTGAAGGAAGCAATTATGCAGTCACAAATTCTTATGTCGGCGGAAATTTTTATGTTACAGGAAGCAGTGTTATAGATGGAGACTTGACAGTTAACGGAGAAAGCTTTATTGTTGAAGCTACCACGGTCAAGATCGAAGATAAAAATCTCGAGATAGGGATTTCTTCTACTGGTACAGAAACAGATACAACTGCAAATGGAGGAGGAATAACTCTTCATGGAGATACCTCAAAAACTATTTTATGGAGCAACGCTACAGACTCTTGGGATTTAAGTGAAAATGTAGGGGTTGCTGATGGAAAATTTATTTTCTCAGATAAGTTAAGAGCTAGAGACTCTGCAGGATTAAGTCTTGAAGATGACGGCGGAAATGGAATTTTTATTGAGGACGGAGGAGATGTAGGAATAGGAACAACTTCTCCCTCTGTTGGGTTAGAAATTAATCACACTGACGCTGTAAAAATACCAAAAGGAACAACCTTACAGCGTCCGACTTCTACAGGCGCGACGCACAAAGGCTACATTAGATACAATACAACTACCGATCAATTCGAGGGTTTTGGAGCGGGAAATGCTTGGGGATCTCTTGGAGGGGTTGTTGATGTTGATCAAGATACCTATATTTCCGCTGAAAATTCGGCGGGATCTGACAATGACCAGTTAAAATTTTTCACTATTGGAACTCAAAAAGCAGTAATTGATTCGAACGGCAATGTAGGTATTGGTACTACGGATCCGGAGGTAATTCATCACGTATCAACTAAAGACGATACCACTAAATATGCAGTTACTAGATTTACCGCAAACTCTCAACAGTTTGATATTGGTGTAGGTGGGTCAAACGCACAAGTATCTGGATTGAGAGACAAATTTTATATTTATGATAGCACAAACAATGGGGCAGTGCTTGTCATCAACTCCGCCGGCAACGTAGGTATTGGTACTACGAGTCCTGGCAGTAAACTTACAGTGCTTGGTCAGGGCGAGTTTGTGCGCAACTCTGTCAATCCATGTATTCTGACAGAGCAACAGGGTAGTGGCCTTTCTGCTTCATTTATGGGCACCGAATTTGGAGACATAGTTAAAATGGGAACTACCGATGGTTTGAATAATCCGAGGATGTTTATAGGTAGTTCTGCTACTGGTATTTACTTAAAACAATCCCATACTACTGGCGCTGGAAACTTTGATTTTCAAAATTCAGGTGGTGGATCGAGAATGTACATAGGCGAAAACGGCAACGTAGGTATTGGTACTACGAGTCCTGGTGCGAAGTTGGATATTAGTGGTAATGATGACGCTACTATTAATATTACAGCCCCAAACAATAAATCTTCTGCTATCCATTTTAGCGATCCTGATGCTGACCATCAGGGGATTCTTTCATATACTCATACAGTAGATGCATTTAGGTTTTTTACTCAAGATGAAGAAAGAGTTCGAATCGACTCCGCAGGCAACGTAGGTATTGGTACTACGAATCCTGGAGAAAGGCTTGATGTCAATGGTAGAATAAGAATTGAAAATTCAACTGCGCCGACAACCACAACAAATCGATTGTATTCTGTTGGTGGAATTTTATATTGGGACGGAGAAAACGTTCTTCATGCAAGAGATACCATTGGAGAGATGGAAGACACTTCAATTGGCACTAAATCAAATGGTCAGGTTTTAATATGGAACGCTACTTCTTCTAAATGGGTTAATAATGCTTTAACTGGTGGCAACGGAATTGATGTAACTAACGCTGCTGGAGGTATAACAATATCCCACACAGACACATCTTCCGCAACTTCCTCTAACAATTCTGGAAGAACTTATATTCAAGATATAGGGTTGGATACATATGGACATGTTACGTCGCTTGCAACTCGCACACATTCGAATGCCGCAATTACTCTTACGGCGGGATCAGGAATGAGTGGGGGAGGATCTTTTGACCTCGATCAGTCCTCAGCAGAAACCATAACAATATCTCACTCAGACACATCTTCCGCAACTTCCTCTAACAATTCTGGAAGAACTTATATTCAAGATATAGGGCTGGACACATTCGGACATGTTACGTCGCTTGCAACTCGCACACATTCGGATGCCGCAATTACTCTTGCGGCGGGATCAGGAATGAGTGGGGGAGGATCTTTTGGCCTAGATCAGTCCTCAGCAGAAACCATAACAATATCTCACTCAGACACATCTTCCGCAGCCTCCTCTAACAATTCTGGAAGAACTTATATTCAGGATATTGGACTGGACGCTTATGGACATGTAACCTCGTTAAACACTGCAACAGAAACGGTTGTAAATACTAATACTACTTATAGCGCAGGAAACGGACTAGGTTTAACCGGAACAACTTTTAACATCAACAGCGATCAAAAAGGAATTATATCCGCAATAGGCAGAGACGCTAATGATTCCATCAGTATTGAAACAACTTCGATTGACTTCAAATTAGATGGGGTAGTTGACATGCAATTGAAAAACAACGGGGATCTTCATGTGGACGGAAAAGTGGTTTCTTATTCCAACTCGACCGCATCTGATAAAAAATTAAAATCAAATATAAACACTTTATATAATTCATTAGATAAGGTTAAAAATATGAGAGGCGTCTCATTTGAATGGAATGCTGGAAACAAGAAAGGTCAAAAAGACATCGGTGTTATAGCCCAGGAAGTGGAAGAAGTTTTGCCGGAGGTTGTGCAAGATACAATTCTATCGGTTGGAGAATTCAAAGATAATATAGAAAAATATAAAACCGTAGATTATGAAAAAATAATCCCCGTATTAATTGAGGCTATAAAAGAATTGTCAACAAAACTAGATAAAGAATGTTGCACAAAATGCAGTTGTAATAAATAAACATAAAATATAAAATGGCATCAAGACACATATTTAATACAGACATAATAAGCGGAAATACATTATGGATAGACAGCATACAGTCTACGGGAAGTGTTATCGTGGCAAATTGCAACTTTAATGTAAAAGAAAATCTAACGGTTTTTAAAAACACTCAGCTTTCTGGAACCGTTCATGTGGATCAAGATGCGGTATTGAAGTCTAATTTGTACCTAGAAGACGATTTAAATGTCGGAGAAAACACTCAGCTTTCTGGAACCGTTCATGTGGATCAAGATGCGGTATTGAAGTCTAATTTGTACCTAGAAGACGATTTAAATGTCGGAGAAAACACTCAGCTTTCTGGAACTATTCATGTGGATCAAGATGCGGTATTGAAGTCTAATTTGTACCTAGAAGACGATTTAAATGTCGGAGAAAACACTCAGCTTTCTGGAACCGTTCATGTGGATCAAGATGCGGTATTGAAGTCTAATTT